>Ga0302325_10001104_pt1 | contig 70142 bp, 57 predicted proteins | sample Palsa_T0_2_FD_201948 | JGI IMG/M metagenome (GOLD analysis project Ga0302325, IMG submission 201948) | Peat permafrost microbial communities from Stordalen Mire near Abisko, Sweden - Palsa_T0_2 | ecosystem: Environmental > Terrestrial > Soil > Palsa > Peat permafrost | place: Sweden: Abisko...
ATTCTCCCGAGATCAAAGTTGAGGCGCTGACAGTCGTGCCCGGAAACGTCGTGGCCGCCCAGGGTCTGGAGAATGCGCTGAAGTTGGTTTCTCTGGCTGGGCGATGCGATGTTGCAGTTGCCGGGGGAGCGCAGCATCCCCTGAATCAGAAGTTGATCACGGCTGAGTACTGGCACGGACAGAATGGACTGGCCAACATCGAGTTACCGGCCTCGAAGTGCAAGGCCGATCCGAGATTCGGTCCGGACCTCATTATCGAGTTGGTCCACAAGTATCCGCATGAGATCACTCTGATTCCCGTCGGCCCGCTGACCAACATCGCACTGGCAGTTTCGAAGGATCCTTCGATTGCGACTTTAGTAAAAGACATTGTGATCATGGGTGGATCGATCAGTGGAGGAAACGTAAACGGCGCTGCCGAAGCCAACATTTATAACGATCCCGAAGCCGCGGCGATTGTGTTCAATGCGGGTTGGATCGTGACCATGGTCGGTTCTGACATCGGCGAGCGGACGTTAATGACACGCAAGCAACTCGCGCAGATTCAATCGACGCACGGGCCAGAAAACGATTTCGTTGCCAAGCTCGGTGAGTTCTATTTGTCGCGCGCCGAGAAAAATGGATATCCGGGGGCGGCGATGTACGACCCACTAGCTGTGGGAACAGTCATCGACCCCACTCTGGTGACGCTGAAAGAAATGCACGTCGATGTGGAAACCAAGGGCGAGTTCACCCGCGGAGAAACCGTCGCGAATCGTATGGGCGCGAATGAAAAGAACGTGCTGCACGGTGACCACTATGTGATCGAGGGCTACGATTATCTGAGGTCGAATGCAAGAGTGTGCGTGGCCTCGGATGCAGATCGCTTCTTACAGCTTTTCGTGAGCCGCATCAAAGGCAAATAGACGCCCGCAACTTCGATTTGTGGAGCCCCGGACGCCTCGTCCGGGGGCAGCGCAACGGCTGCTTCCATCTACAGCCTCCCTTCCCTTGGGCGGCCCATTCGAGTTCGCTCGGGCAAGCTGCGTCACGGGCGAGGTTTTAGCTGCTGGCGTGCGCTAGCAGCAGAATCGCCAGCCCGTAAAACACAAACATCAGCACCAGAAATATTTTGGCCCTCGATCCCGCCCCGGCAAATTCCTTCCACGCAAAAACGCCCCACAGCGCTCCAACCATCGGCGCCGACTGCCCGATGGCATACGATAGCGCGAAGCCGGCTGACCCGCCGGCCACCACGTTGCACATGGTCCCAATGCCCCAAATAATTCCGCCGAGCAGCCCAAGCAAATGTCCCGAGGGCGGACCGGTGAAGAATCCGCCGAAACCCACGGGCTCGCCCTCCAGCGGCTTCTTCATGAAATACAAATTCCAGAGGAAACATGAGAGCAGCGCGCCCAGCGTGAGAAATACCACGGAACTGTACGGCGTCAGCGCATTCCCGCGCGTCGCGCCGTAGGCGACGAACGGATTCCATAGCCCCATCAGCACGCCCGAAATAATGCAGATGATGATGCTCTTGCGCGAGGCCGAGCGCCCCGACCCCAGACTGCCAAATGCCTTGCCGTCGAGAATCACGGCAATCAGCGCACACGCGACGCCGGCCGCCATAAACAGCAGATTCCCTTTCGGCTGCAGGATATAGCTCAGCATGGTGCCCACGACCAGCGCGATTCCAATCGAAACCGGCAACGCCACCGCCAGCCCGGCCATGTCAATCGCAGCCACCAGCAGAAGGTTTGCCAGATTGAAAATCGCCCCGCCCACCATCGTCCATAGAATGTTTGAATTATCAGCGGAATGAACGTTGTTCAGAAAACTCGTCGAGTCGTGTCCCGTACTGCCCAGCGTGAGCGCGCCCACCAGCGAAATCAGAAAAATGCCGACCGCATAATCCCAATAAAAAAGCTCAAAGCGATAATTCTTCACGCCCTTGAATGTATTGGCCCACGATCCCCAGCAGACCGCGCTGGCGACAGTCATCAACAGCGCGACTGTAAAATTCGGTGGTGTGAACATAGTGGCTCCTTACTTGGCAGCTTGTCATTCCGCGATAGGCCGGACGAATCGATTGGCACTCTATTTATAGTCAGCGCCGAGGCAGCGAGGTAGCCTAGCGTCGTCGCCGAAATCGTGTCAAGGACAAAGGCGATGGAGATTTCGCTGATCAGTCGACGATTTCCGCCGGAGCGGCCTGTCACGACCGACAAATCTGGCGTTGACACGATTCAAATCGCTTAATAGACTCGGGCGTTCTTAACGATCTTGTGCAAAGATCTTTGCGCGGGGATTTTCTGCACCAAACACTATGGCAAAGCGGCCTCGCATCGCGGTGATTGGCAGTGCCAACGTGGATCTGACCACCTTCACAGATCGGTTCCCGAAACCCGGCGAAACCATATTCGGACAGAAGTTCGACCTCGGCTTCGGCGGCAAAGGCGCGAACCAGGCGGTGGCGGCGCGGTTGTGCGGCGCGGAAGTATTCATGGTGGCGCGCGTGGGGAGTGACCTGTTCGGTCCGGCCACGATTGAGAACTTCAAGCGACTCGGGATCGATGCGACGCACGTCAAGCAGGTCGAGGGACTGTCGAGTGGCGTCGCGCCTATCTTTGTCGATCCCAGTGGACAAAACCGCATCCTGGTGGTCAAGGGAGCGAATGACGCGCTGAAGCCGGCCGATGTGGACGCGGCCGCGGAGATACTGAAAACCGCCGACTGCATCGTGCTGCAGTTTGAAATTCCGCTCGAGACTGTTTATTACACTGTCGCGTTCGCGCGAAACAACGGCGTTCGATGTATCGTGAATCCTGCGCCGGCACAACCAGTCAACCTGCCGGCATTGGCGAACCTCGACTACTTCGTGCCCAACGAAAACGAGGCTGAGACGATCACCGGAATCGCCGTGCGCGGCGTCGAGGGCGCGAAACAATGTGCTGGCAAACTTGTGGCTGGAGGCATTCGCCGAGTCATCATCACGCTCGGTGCCAAGGGTTCCCTTCTCGCAGGCCTTAACGGCAGCGAACACGTGTCCGCGTTTCCTGTGAAGAGTATCGATAGCACGGGTGCGGGCGACGCCTTCATCGGCAGCTTTGCCGTGTTCCTTGCTGAAGGCATGCCGGAACTAGAGGCGGTGCGGCGCGCCAATTTATACGCGGGACTGTCGACCACCGGTGTGGGAACGCAAAAGTCTTTTTATGATCGGGCGCGTTTTGACGCTGAATGGAAATCCCAATCCGGGACCGGTTCCGTTTGAAATCGCCTTAACACTCACAACTCGTTTTCGTTGCTCACAAGATGAAGTGCAAGTGCGCGCTGCGCTTGGCATTGACCGCATTCGCGTTGACGAATCCACTGGTCCCGAATATGTCAACCGCAAATCTTGCATGCGTCGATACCAAAAAAATCGCAGCAAGCAATCTCTATCTACAGGCGAAAAATCTTGACTTCGGAATAGCGGGCCATTTATAAGGCCCTTCTACGGCTAGGGCTTTCAACTTTCAAGAGCAGGGGAAACTTTTCGTTCGGTTGAGGGCCGCCGAAAGGGGTTCGAATGCTGAACAAGAAGTTGCTGCTCGTCGGTGGTTGCTGTTTCCTGATCTTCGCTCTCTGTCCTCTCCTCTACGGCCAGGCAACCGGAAGTTTTTCCGGCACAGTTTCTGACAAAGCAGGCGCGGTGGTGTCGGGCGCGACCGTGAAGGCTACTTCGCAGGGCACCGGCGTGTCGCGCGAGGCGAAGACGGACGACTCCGGGCACTATCTGATTCCCTTGCTGCCCGTTGCGTTCTACACCATTCGAGTCGATGCGCAGGGGTTCGGACCCGCGGAGCAGAAAGACGTCCGGTTGCAGATCGATGAGCATCGGGAATTGGATTTCACCGTCGCACCCGCGTCGGTCACGACTGCCGTAGAAGTGAATGCGACCGAAGTAGCAGTGCAGACGTCGAATCCCACGCTAGGACAGGTCATCACCTCCGAGCAGGTCGCCGAACTCCCCTTGAACGGCCGTGACTTTGTGCAGCTCGCGACCTTGACGCCAGGCGTTACCCAGGAGACCAACCCGAACAGCTTCTTCAACGGAGGCCCCAGCAGCGAAGTTTCGGCGCGCGGGACTTTCTCGCTTTCGGTAGGCGGATCACGCGCCCAGAGCACCGACTGGCTACTCGACGGCAACGACAACAACGAGTTGACTGCTGGCGGGATCGCGATTCTGCCGTCGATTGACGCCATCCAGGAATTTAAGGTCTTGACGTACAACTACTCTGCCGAGTACGGCACTCGTGCGGGTCCGACCGTGCTGGTGACTACGAAGTCTGGGTCGAACAAGTTTCACGGATCGCTGTTCGAGTTCTTCCGCAACACCAAGCTCGACGCCAGTACTTATTCTTTCGGTCAGGCGACACCAAAGCAACAGTTCAACCTGAACCAGTTCGGCGGAGCGCTGGGTGGCGCAATTCAGAAGGACAAGACGTTTTTCTTCCTCGACTACCAAGCCAAGCGGCAGCGCCACGGCATACCGTTTACGGGGCTGATTCCGACGCAAGCGATGGCAAGCGGAGACTACCGCGCGGGTCCTTTCGGCACCGGAATGTCGCTCCTTACCAATCCCTACGCAACCGTCGGCGATCCCATCAACTTCCAATGCGTGCCAGGAACGGAAACGTTGGCGACCCCGACCCCGGAACCGATCAACGGACATGGTGGCCAAACCATGGGCACTGCCTGCAATTACATCCCGCCGGCCCTGATCGACACCACTGGCCAGCGGCTACTCGACCTTTATCCTCAGAGCAATGCGAGCAACGAAGCGTTGGGCTACAACTACACGAACACACCCGTGAGGAAGCTCAACGAAGGCGAGTTTGATATCCGCCTCGATCACAATTTCTCGAGCAAAGATTCCGTCTTTGCACGGTTTAGCTACGATCAAGCGGTGTCGTTCGTTCCCGGCGGTTCGCCAGGCTTCGCCGAACAAGGCGCCTTTGCCAGCACGCAGAACATTACCAACCACGGACGGAATGCGGCCGTTTCGGAGACCCACATTTTCTCCGATAGAACTATCAACCAGTTTAACGGGGGATTTAATCGGATATTCAATCACATCCTGTCGTTTGGCACGGGGACCTGCGAGGCCGCGAAGCTTGGGATTCAAGGCGCCGATCTGGGAGCACAATGCGATGGCATTACTGGATATCCTGCCAGTCTTAACCAATCAACCAAAGACTGTGTAGGTTGCGGTCTGAGTTCGACCCAGCTGACCAACTACTGGTCGGTCGGTGATCGGGGCTTTTCGCCCTTCCAGGGTGGCACCAACGTTTTCTCCGTTTCCGATTCCCTGACGATGATTCGCGGCAAGCACAACATCCGTGTTGGTGGCGGAATTCGCGCCAATCAGATGAACGTGCTCACCAACGGCTTCGGGGACGGCTACTTCCTTGTGTTCGGTACGTACACCGGTGACGCGAGTGCTGACTTACTCCTGGGCCAACTCTACGGCTCGATTCACGATCAGACTTTCTTAGGCGCGACGACCGGCCGTCGCTGGAAGATGTATCGGCCCTATGTGCAGGACGACTGGCGAGTCACCAATAACTTGACTCTCAACCTGGGCTTCGCCTGGTCGCTGACCACGCCCATCACCGAAGCCGAAGGCCGGCAGGCAAACTTTGACTATGCGACGGGACAGTATCTGGTGACGGGATCGCTGAGCGGCTGTACGGGCTGCGTACACACGGGCGGGAACGTGGGCGTCCAATTCGATAAGACCGCGCTCGAACCGCGCATTGGGTTGGCGTGGAAGCCGATGGGAAGCCAAAACACTGCCATTCGCGCCGGCTATGCCATCTTCCACGATTCGGCATGGAGCCAGGGTGCGCAGGGAACCTGGCAGAATCCTCCCTACTACGCGGAAATCGATAACTTCAATAATTTCCCCGGCAGCCCTTGCCCCCTTGGCAACACCACGTTGAACTGCGGGCTTGAGCGTTCTCTCCTGCAGTCCAACCTGCTCCCCTATGAAGCGCCTCCTGCTCCTGCCAGTTTTACGGGGACGATTCAGTCACAAAACCTCAATTTCAAACAAGGGATGGTGCAGCAGTTTAATCTCAACGTCGAACATCAACTGCCCGGTGAAGTCGTGCTGACCGTCGGGTACGCAGGATCCCGAAGTACCCACATCCTGGTGGACGGCTTGAACCAAAATGTGGGATCTCCGGGGGCGTGCGGCGGTGTTGTCCCAGGCTACACCCTTGGCTGCGGCCCCGGCGGAGCCGCGTTCACCGCACCCTACGGCGAGTTCACCACGGTTGCCAATAACAATGACATTGGCCGGGCCCGCTACGATTCCGTTCAGGTCAAGGCGGAAAAAAACGCGCGGCATGGCCTCTACGCTCTTGTGAGTTATACCTATTCCCGGACCTTTGACTCCGGCTTCCCGGACGGTCTGGGCACGCTTCCCGGCGCGATGTACTGGCCGTTGCCTGGGGCCAACAAACTGGATTGGGGCCTGTCTCAGATCAACCTCAACAACCAGCTCACGGCGAGCGTGCTGTACGATTTGCCCTTTGGCAAAGGCAAGCACTTTGGGAGCGCCTGGGGCGGGGCCGCAAACGCGATCCTCGGGAATTGGCATTTGAACGTGATTGAGAAGGCCACCTCCGGCTTCCCGCTTTTCCTGGTGGCTAGCAATAACGGTAACTTCAGCGGGTCGGGAGTCAACTTCTCGTGGAACGGCAATAGCTTGAACCGTCCAAACGAAGTTGGCAATCCGAACGCGCCCGGACCGGTCGCTGCCAATCCTGGCTGCACCGCTCCCGCCCAAGTGCACACGCTGTCTAATTGGTTCAATCCCTGCGCGTTCATGGACGCACCGGCAGGAGAACTCGGCGATTCCGCTCGGGCGCCACTCTACGGGCCGCGCTTCGTAAACACGGACTTCTCCGCGATCAAGGACTTTCCCTTGTCCTTCCGCGAAGGCATGAGTCTGCAATTCCGGGCCGAGTTTTTCAATCTGTTCAACCACGCGCACTTCTTCCTGCCCGGCTCGAGTGCCAGCGCCATGCAGGACGTAGATAGTCCCTCCAGCTTCGGAGTCGTGAATACGACGCTGAATGATCCTCGGTTCATTCAGTTCGCCCTCAAGCTTATTTTCTAGGGCGTGCTGAGTTGGCATTGTTTCAAGTAGGGCAGACTGAAGTCCGACTCAGTCTGCCCTTAAATTTGCGATCGAAACTCCTGCGGAAGGAATGAGGACTCATGAAGCGGGGCACATGGAAACTCACGTTGATATTTCTGCTGGTCGCTTTCGTCGAAAGTTCTCTCGGATCGACTCAGCCTCGTCGCAAAATCATCATCAATGAAGATTGTTCCGGGCCTGGCGGCAGCAACATGCAGACGCTGCTGGTACTGATTCAATCGCCGCAGGTCGAGGTGCTGGGGATCACGGTGGTGAGTGGAGATCAGTGGCGCGATGAAGAAGTGGCGCATACGCTGCGCTTGCTGGAGATCATCGGGCGGACGGACATTCCGGTTTTGCCCGGCGCGGCCTTCCCCTTAGTTCGCAGCCGTGAGGAAGCCCAATTGTGGCAACAGCGATTCGGAAAAGTCGCCTACGCAGGCGCGTGGGATGACCGCTGGTGGCATGAGCCTTTTGTCGTGCCGGAGCTTCCGGAGGGGAAGCCGACCACAAAGCCTGCCGACGAGGACGCGGCTCACTTCCTGATCCGGATGGTGCACAAATATCCTCACGAAGTGACGATCTACGAGGGCGGGCCTATGACGAACCTGGCGCTCGCGGTCACGATCGATCCGCAGTTTGCAGAACTGGTGCTGGAACTCGTGTTCATGGGCGGAAGCCTGAGTCCCAGTACCGACAACCCGGAGTTTGCAAGCAATCCGCGCCACGAATTCAATTTTTGGTTCGATCCGGAAGCGGCGCAGATCGTTCTGCGTGAACCCTGGAAAAAAATTGTCTGCACGCCCACGGACATTTCCATCAAGACTCATCTGAATCCTGCCCTGATCAAAGAAATCGAAGCCAGCGGGACTCCGCTCTCCCATTATCTGGCGCATTTTGCCCAATTTTGGCCCGGTGCCGACATTATGTGGGACGAACTTGCGGCAGCCGCATGGATCGACCCTACTCTGATAACGAAGAGCGAGATTCGCTATATGGGAGTGGACCTCGATAAGGGAGCGGGATACGGTAACACTCTGACATGGAGTGAGAAAGACAAGCCGAAACTGGACGCACGCCCGGTTGAAATCCAAGTGGATCTGGACACCGAGAAGTTCTACAAGATGTTTGTGAGCCTTATGACGGCGCCTACGCCTGCGCCTCGCTAACCTTGGATTTTTGCAGCAGCGGGCCAGGGCCGTGAGTTAGTGGGCCATGGGATGGAACGGGCCGCGCACCGCGTTCATGCCTGCACGCTTGCGCAACTCGGTGAGCAGGGCGCTGGCAGCGTTGCGGTAAGTCTTGCTCGGGTCGGAAGGATCAGCCCACACCGCATCGTAAATAATCTGCGCGGCTTCTTTCAGGTCCATGTGTAAGGCCGCCTCGCAAACGTCCAAACGACCCTGCAAGCGATCATGACAGGGCTGGCAAACCTCGGCAGGCTGCGATTCGGCGGAATGGTTGTGCTCGAGTTTGCAGGTGTACGCGGGCGCGTTGGTGGCCTCGGCATGCACCGCAACCAGTTCAGATTTGAACTCGCGAAGAAACTGCTCGCGCTCCTGGTCCAAGTCCGTGCCAGCTTGTTCTGGGCCCTTGCCAGTATGTGCCACGTCGTCCTTGCGATAAGGTGTGGTCTCAGTGCTGCTCTGGGATACTTGGCCGGCTGCAATTCGCATGACCGGGGCGACACGCTCCTTGCCCTGGCACGTTGGGCAAGCATCGAGATCGGCTGGGTAGTAGAGGTGACAGGTGGCGCAGGGTAATCCGTATGCAGAGGATTTGCTTACACCCGCGGCGGGCCCGTTGGTCAAGGCTGCGGGATTGAGGCTGCTGGCATCATTTCCACGCACGACTGAATGTTGTGCGCGCGCGCCAACCGATGCGTGCTGGGACCGTGGTGCTTCCATCCTGCTTCTCCGGAAAATCTTCTCTTAGTGTAGGCAGATTGTAGGCCAGCTCGAAACACCAGCAGTACACACGAAGGTACTGGCCTGTGGGACACGTCCGGTTCGTACACGGCCCGGCTATCCTCTACCGGGCGCTGTTCCTGGCTTTCATCAGGTTGAGAAGCTCTTCGCGGCGGGCGCGGTAAAGAGTGCGTTCCGGATCGAGCCGGGCAGCCAGGTCCAACTCGGAGAGAGCTTCTTCGTAGCGGTCCAGGCTCATCAGGCACGCTGCCAGCGAAAAGTGATTATCGGCGGACGGCTTCAGCCGCAAGGCTTCACGGAATTCCTTTTCGGCAGCCTGCAACTGTTGCTGCTCGAACAGGACCGTGCCCAGGTAGTGATGAGCCACGTCGGAATCAGGGTTGAGGGAGACCGACAGGCGAAATTCGCGCAGAGCCTCTTCCGGCTTGCCATCCAGCAGAAGAGCCTGACCCAGGACGCGGTGCTCGGTGGCGCCCGAAGGATTTTGCTGCAAAGCCAACTGCAATTCCGCAACTGCGCTCTCGTAGTCTTTTTTAGCCATGAGCGCGCTGGCCAGACAGCCGTGTCCTTCCTGCCATTCCGGGTGTTGCTTGTAGAGTTCGCGCAGTTCGGTGATCGCCTCGTCGAATTTGCCCTGATCGCAATAGGTGTTGCCCAGATTGTTGCGGACGGAGGCTTCTTCCGGAGCCAATTTCTTAGCTTCGCGATATTCAGCCACCGCCTGATCAAGTTTGCCTTCTTCGTGCAGGGTTAAAGCTAAATTGGAATGCGCCTCCCAGAAGTCCGGGCGAAGGCCGACGGCCTTTTCGTAGGCTGCCAACGAGGCTGGCAGGTTGCCGGCGGCGTGCAGGGCAATGCCCATGTCGTAGTAACTGTCGGCGTTCTCGGGATCGCGTAACAAAGACTGCGCAAACGCGTGGACCGCAGCGCTATATTCGCCACTTGAGTAAAAGCCCAGGCCCAGGTACTGATAAGCCTCGGAGTTCTCTGGGTCCATGCTCAATGCGGTGCGCGCTTCCGCGACCGCGTTCGGGCCGTCGTCCATGCGGTAGAAAATGTAGGAAAGGCTGGCGTGGTTTTCGGGAAAATCCGGCCTCAGTTGCAGTGACTGCGTGATCTCGTCGAAGGCATCGTCCCATTGATCCTGCTGACGAAGCATAGTGCTGAGGGCGAAGTGCAAAGCGCTGTTCTGCGGGTCGTCGCGCAAAGCTTCTCGCAATTGCAATTCCGCTTCGTGATAATTCTGCTGGACCGCGGCTGTAGCCGCTTTTAGCAGGGCCGGCGGGATTGGAGCTGTCGCGGAGGTAGACGGAGTTTTGACCGAACCGGTTTTGACGGAACCAAGAACGCGAAGAAGATTCTGATCGGCCCCAGCCGACTGCAACTGGTGCAGCTCGTCTTTTCCCGGAGCGGCGGTCAGTCCGCGCTCGCCGACTAACCGCACCAGACGGCTGTTGGAAATTCCTCCGGCCAACCAGGCCACGATTTCAGTGGTCGTGAGCGCTTTGTCGGTGCTGGACGGCCTGATGGCAGCGGAATCGGCGGCGCAGACGGCTGCCAAACCCAGAAAAACAAGAAGCACAACAAACTTGAGTTTCACCGGACTCCCTAACCCCGTGATTGGCCAGCTGGTCGCGCCGTTTGAGAGAAGTGCCTACCGCAAAACAGCCTTCCAAAACATAGCCTGTCGGCATCGTTTTGGGTAAGGTCACGGAGGTAACAAGCTGCCGCAACGCGCGAAAGGCTAGCGGACAGCGGTCCGCTACAAAAACGCTAAACCGAACTGAGACAGGGTTTTGCGGGCAATCCGATGCGTGCCTAAGGCTCGGACAACGGCATTGCATTGACTTCCCCCGCATCCTTCCGTACCCTGTAAGGTGCTGTCGCTGGAGGCTTCGAAATGTTAGAAGGTCTATTTCAACCGATGCACCTGCTGGTGATTTTTTTCATCGCCCTGCTGGTGTTCGGCCCGAAGAAACTGCCTGAACTCGGAAAAGGTCTGGGTGAGGGGATCCGTGCCCTGAAAGATGGCATGAAGGATCAACCGCCCACGCAGGCTTCAACCGACCAGAGCAAGAAACCCGAAACCAAGAGCTGACTGGGTTCCCGCGTAGGGGGGTCCCGTCGTGGGTTTTCGGCGTATATGCGCCGAAGGAAGCCCGAGCAGCGTCCTCTGGCAAGTCTCTGCCACTTTCGTCAGGTTACATGAGCTTTCCCCGTTTGCTGGATACTCAGCAAACCTGGGCCCGTTGTTCGTCCCGAATTTTAGATCGCTACGATCTTGATCGTTACCGAACCTATCTCTTATCCCGTGGAGGATCAGTCTGTGTTGCGTAAGATGCAGTGCGTTGTTGTGTTCATGCTGATGTCGTCGGCTCTGATGCTGGCTGACCAGATCACTCTGAAAAACGGTGACCATTTGACCGGGAAGATCGTGAAGTCTGATGGCAAGACGGTGGTGTTGCACACGGAGTTCGCGGGAGACGTGACCATCCAGTTTGCGGCGATCGATCAAATTACGACCGACCAGGAATTACACGTTGACCTGAAAGGCGGGAAGACCGCCGTCGGCACGGTCACGACGAGTGACGGCAAGCTAGAGATCGCGACCAAGACGAGTGGCACCGTGGAGGCACCCAGGGAAGACGTCACGGTGATCCGCAACGACGCGGAGCAGGCGGCTTACGACAAGTCGCAGCATCCGACATTGAGGCAGGGATGGACCGGCGGGGCCAACATAGGCTTTTCTCTGGCCCGCGGTAACAGCGACACTGAGAACCTGGCGCTTGCATTCAATGCGATGCATCCGACGATCCACGACAAGATCACGTTGTCTGCAAGTTCCGTTTACACCGAGAACAACACGCCGGGAGCGTCGCCGGCGACGATCGCAAACCTGGTAGAAGGCCTCTTCCGCTACGACCGCAACATCAATGCGCGGATGTTTGCTTTTGTCGGCACGGACTTCATGAGCAATCAACTGCAGGAACTGGATCTGCGCGCCGTGTACGACGGCGGTCTCGGACTCCACGCGATCAACACGGACAGGACTATACTCGACTTTTTTGCCGGCGCGAACTACACCCACGAGACCTACTCGAACGGCCCTCCGGTAACGCCGCCCACCACGCCACTCACTTTCACTTCATACGGCAAGACGGACAAGTTCGCCGCCTTGACCTTGGGTGAGGAATTGACGCAAAAGCTGGGCGCCAGTACGGTGGTGACGCAGAAACTGTACTTCTATCCCGATATGAATGACACCAGCCAGTATCGCGGCACCTTTGACTTTGGAACGGTGACCAAGATCAGCAAGTGGCTGGGATGGCAGAACCAGTTTTCCGACATCTATGTGACCAATCCTCCTTCCACGGCGAAGAAGAACGACCTTATTTTCACCACTGGGCTAAACATTTCGTTCACGCATTGAATCCTGTGCATTTGACAGAAAGCCGCCCGGGAGGGCGGCTTTTCTTTTTTTCTTCTCTTGGCCAATCCACTTCCGGAAAAGGCTTAGTCGATGCCGTGAATTCGGAGGCTCACCAGTTGGTCAATCGTCAGCTTCTCCATGCCACGAGTGCGGAGCCCGGCAATGTATTCCGGCGTGACGTTATGAATCCGCATCGCGATCAGCTGATCGGGTTCAGGATGGGTATATCCCAGCCCTTGCAACTTGCCGATGAACTCCGGCGAAACCCCATGAATGCGGAATGCAATCAGCTGCTGGAGGTCGATGTGATCGTAGCCGCGTTTCTTGAGGTCGTCTATCCATTCAGGAGTTGCACCGTGGATCCGCATCGCGATCAGCGTATCTTCGTCTGGTGAGTAGCCTGCCTGGTGGAGGCTGCGAATCATCTGCGGGGACACGCCGTGAATGCGGAACGCCACGAGCTTGTCGCTGTCGGAAATCTTCAATCCTGACGCACGCAGGTCTTCGATGAACTGCGGATTCACGTTGAAGATGCGGAATGCGATCAGCTTGTCGGTGTCGAGATCGGTGAGGTGTTCATTCTTCATTTGCCGCGCGAATTCCAGACTTACGTCCTGCACGGCCATGCTGAATTGCTTCTCGTCGTCCACGGGAAAACCGAGGCTCTGCATTTCGTGCGGGTAGTTCGGGTCAGCCTGGAAATGGAAAATGCCAGCGCCTTCCCCGTCGTTGAGAAAGCCTTCGCAGTCGATCTTGCCCGCGTCGCGGGAAATGGTGAAATGCGCATCCTGGCGGCCGGACTTGGAAAAGTCCACGCCCTGAAACGCGCTGGCTGGCCAGTCGGACTGGTGACTCGAAATCCCGTCGTGGTGTCGCTCGATGAGCGAGAATTCGACCTTGCCGGGTTCCTCGGATTTGCCCAGAGTCCAGTCGCCGCTGCGGGTCTCGGCTGCACGGGTTGGGAGCGCCCCGAAAACCACGCAGAATCCGAATACTAGAAAACAGAGTGTCTGGCGGAGTCTCATAAAATCGTCTCCTCTAAATATCAGCGTGAGGTTCCAGAATATTCAGGCGCTTCAGTTCGATAAGCTTGTCGAGGTCGAGGTCCTTGAACCCGTGCTGGCGTACCTTTTCGATGAACTCGGGAGTAATGTCCTGCACTTTAGCGGAGACCACATCGTCGACATTAATTTTGAACCCGGCCGCTTGCAGAGCCTTGATGTATTCTGCCGTCACGCCCTGCACTCGCATGGCGATCAGGTCGTCGCCACCGGGCTTGAGGCCTGTCGCCTGAATCTCCCGCACATATTCAGGACTGACGCCCTGAACCTTCATACCCACCAGGTCGTCGCCATCCGGCTTCAGACCGAGTTCATGAAGATCGTGTATGTAGGCAGGTGTGATGCCCTGGACTTTCATGGCGATAACCTGATCGGCATCGGGGTTCAAACCTGCGGCACGAAGTTCCTTGATGTAAGCCGGAGTCACTCCCTGCACTTTGAGAGCAATGATCTCGTCCGGGTTGGGTTGAATGCCGACTTCTTTCAGGCCGCGAACATAATCTGCATTCACATTCTGCACCTTGAAAGCGATGATTTCGTCCGCGCCGGGATTAAACCCTAGCCCGCGCAGCTCCTGAATATAAGCGGCCGTAACGTTTTGCACCCGGAAGGCGATCAAGGTATCGGCGTCGGGATGCAAGCCCTGTTCGTGAAGTTCGCGGACATACTCGGGCGTGACACCTTGAACCTTCATGGCTACGAGTTCGTCGATCGTAAGATCGCCCATGCCGGCGGCCTTCATTGCATCGATGTAGGAAGTGGCCGTCGCGGCGGACTTGGCGCCGGCTGCCAATTGCGCGCTCGCCGGGCGGGCCGGGGAAGGCTTTTGCGTTTGCGGGTTCTCGGACGCTGCCGACGCGGCTTGCGGTGACAATGCCATTCCCAAAATCACCGGGCGAGCGTGAGCGATCCCGACCAGCGCGTTTCCGGCGACCAGAGCCGCCATCAGGCATACCACGCTACCAGTGATTCCGATCCCGCGCATTCCAGCGGGGAGAGTCCCTAGTCCGAGCACGCGCAGAATGCGCTCCGTGAGTGGACCACGGTTGGCTGCCATGGCCAGAACGGGGAGGCTACGCCACTCTTCCATCAGTGTGAGAGCGCGCGCGTACTCGACCGCGTTGCCACAGAGCGAGATTGCGGCATCATCACAGCAGTGCTCGCGCTCGGTGCGAATGCGCCGATTCAGCCACCACACGGCGGGATGGTAGAACAGCAGCGCCTCAACTACGACCTGGAAAACATTCACGAAAGGATCGAGGCGCTGAATGTGGGCAAGTTCATGCGCCACAACTAACTCAAGCTGCTCCTGGGAAAGACCCGTTAGGGCTCGTAGAGGCAGGAACACAACCGGGCGAAACCAACCAATCACAGCCGGAGCCTGGAGCCCTTCGCCTTCGCAGTAACGGATCGCCCACTTCAAGCCGAGGCGGCGTTGCAGCGTTTGGCACATTTCGAGTACGCGGGCGCTCACATTCGTGGACAGTTTGCGGCGCTGCCGTTCCAGAAGAAGGAAACCACCGGCCGAGCGCAGACTGAAAAATGCCACTCCAGCGAGCCAGGCTTCAACGAGCCAGGAAAACGAATTCCAGGCCGGCAGGTTGCGACCGACTCCAGGAGCGAACGAATCGACCTCACTCGCGGCACGATCTCCAGTCAGGTCGACGGACAAAGGCGATCTCCCGACGGCAGCACCGGCACTACGGTCATTGGATTGGATCTGGCTGAAAACGACCAGAGTGGCGACTGGCGCGGCGAGCATCAGCACCAGCGCACTCAGGGCGATCGCGTAGCGCGCGGAGGCGCGGTTGCAGAAAGCCATGGCGGCCGCAGCCATTGCCGCCACAGCGGCGCCCTGCCACAGAAAATGAAGCAGAGTCCAAGCTACGGCATGCATGAGACTCGGGGATAGCCAACTCGTCAGAATGTTCATCATCGGCGGTTCCTTTCATAGTCATCCAGCAGGCGCCGTAACTCGTCGATTTCTTCTCGCGAAGCCCGCCGCCCGGCTAGCGCGTGCATCATGAGTTGGCTTGCTGATCCCTCAAATACTCGCTGCAGCACATCGCCGGCAAACTGTCGTTTGGTTTGCTCAGCCGGCAGGCATGCCTCATAGACGTGCGCCCTCTGGGTTTCGTCTCGCCGCCTCACCGTGCCTTTCACCGTCATGATCTGCAAAAGCTTCAGCACGCTGGTGTAACCTAACGGACGTTTTTCGTTCAACGTCGCGTAGACTTCGCGCACGGTAGAAGGCCCGCGCGACCACAGGACATGCAGGATTTCGAGTTCGGATGCAGTCGGTTTCAGGGGCGACTTCCTCATAGGGCAGCACCTTACTACGAAGGACTTCGTAGTGTCAACGAAAATCTTCGTAGACATTGAGCGCAGGCGGAGATTTCTTGAAGAGTCTGTCGCTAGCGAAAGGAAAGCAATCCCGGCGCCAGATCCGTTGCTCACCAAGACTTGGCAAGAACGTCCTCTACCACGTAGAGTACTGTGTCATCCGTTCCAAGTTTTCAAGCCCCTCGAAATTCAGGAGTTCCCTTCATGCGTCACGTAGTGATGTTACTGATCGCGGTTTCGTGCCTCAGCTTAGTAGTCTACGGTCAAACCGCCGAGGAACTCGTCAACAAAAACATCGAAGCCAAAGGCGGGATCGAAAAGATCAAAGCCATCAAATCCATGCGTGTGACGGGCAAACTTAAAGGTGGAGGCTTCACGGGCGCCACAGGGCAGGACAACTTGCGGCCGAATCTGGTTCGCGAGACTTTTTCGCTGCAGGGCATGACCAGCGTGCAGGCCTACGACGGTGTCCACGGCTGGCAGATTCAACCCTTCGGTGGGCACAAAGATCCCGAACTCATGGGCGAAGACGATCTGCGAGATCTGCTCTTCGACGCCGATTTCGACGGTCCCCTGGTGGACTATAAGGAGAAGGGCAACACTGTGGAGTATCTGGGGCACGACGTAGTGGACGGCGACGATGCGCTGCGCTTGAAAGTCACTCAGAAGGACGGCGACATTATCTACTACTATCTCGATCCCGATACCTACCTGGAGATTCGCAAAGAAATTCAGGAGTCCATCCGGGGTTCGGTTCGTGAGACTGTGATCGATATGGGTTCGTATAAACCGGTGGCCGGGGTGATGTTTCCATTTTCTATCTCCCAGGGTGCGAAAAGTAATCCGGGGGCGCAGACGACCACGGTGGAAAAGCTTGAAGTAAACGTGCCCATGGACCCGGGCGAGTTTGCGGTTCCGCCCTCGCTGAGGACCGAGGAAAAGGGGTCCGGGATGGTGGGAATTAAGTGATTCGCTGAGCAGACTTACCTAGAAAAGTTATTTACCTTGGAAGGGATCGGCAGACATGAAGGTATCCGTTCTTAAGTCTTGGGCAGTGTGTGTGTGGTTGGCCGGGGCTTCGCTTTGCGCGCCTGCAGAGGGCCAGGTGGCCTACCGTTACGACGCCGCGACCGTTTCAGGACTGCCCGCGCGCAACATCGGCTCGGCGACCATGAGCGGTCGAATCGCCGCTCTGGATGCTGTGGAGCAGGACGGAAGGATCACGGTGTTTGTCGGGTCCGCCAGCGGCGGAGTGTGGAAGTCGGTGAACGGGGGAACTACCTACAGGCCGGTGTTCGATCGTGAGGACGTGCAGTCGATTGGCGCTGTGGCGATTGATCCTTCCAATACAAAAACAGTTTGGGTCGGCACTGGAGAATCGTGGGTTCGGAACAGTGTGTCCGTGGGTGACGGCGTGTACAAATCGACCGACGGCGGCGAGAACTGGACCAACGTCGGCCTGAAAGACAGTGAACACATCGCCAAGATTGTGGTCGATCCCACAAATGGAAACAATGTTCTGGTCTGTGCCACCGGGCATCTGTGGAACGACAACGACGAGCGTGGTGTCTTCAAGACGAACGACGGCGGAAAGTCGTGGACCAAAGTTCTGGCGGGAGCGAATGGTTCCACCGGCTGTGGACTGCTGGCCATGAGCCGTCAGGAACCCAAGACCATTTACGCTTCAATGTGGGACTTCCGCCGTCAGGGCTGGACATTCCGTTCGGGAGGTGCGGGAAGCGGTTTATTCAAGTCCACCGATGGCGGCGACCACTGGAGCGAAGTCAATGACGCGAATGCGAAGGGACTGCCTCCCAAACCCTGGGGACGCGTAGCCGTCGCTGTGGCGCCTTCGAACCCGCAGGTGGTCTATGCCAATATTGAAGCGGAGAAACGAGCGCTATACCGCTCAGCGGATGGCGGCGCAACCTGGACCAAGGAAGACGCCAGCAACTTCGTGGTGTGGCGTCCGTTTTACTTCGGCAATCTGATCGTTGACCCGAAAGATCAGAACAAAATCTTCAAGCCAGACCTGGTCTTGTTGCTGAGTACTGACGGTGGCAAGACCTTCAACGTGGTTTCTGGCGGGGCGCACGGCGACTTCCACGACGTGTGGATCAACCCCAAGAACCCCAACATCGTGATTGCAGGTGACGATGGCGGCTTGTGGCGCAGTGAAGACGGCGGAAACCGCTGGAAACATCAGATGAACCTCCCGGTTTCGCAGTTCTACCACGTGAGTACTGACAACTCGGACCCATACCACGTATACGGAGGACTGCAGGACAACAGTTCTTGGGTGGGCGATTCGTCCTACCCAGGTGGCATCAGTAACTCGCGTTGGGAAAACATGTACGGCGGCGACGGTTTCTGGATGTTCGAGGACACCTCCGATCCGGACTACATCTACGCGGAAGCGCAAGGCGGCGAGATTGGGCGCGTAAACCGGTACACGCACGAGGACCGCTCCATTAAGCCGCTTCCAAATTATGGCGAGAAGAAATTGCGTTTCAACTGGAACACGCCAATCCACATGAGCCCCAATGAGAAAGGAACGATCTACATCGGGGCGCAATTCCTGTTTCGCTCGCGGGATCACGGACAATCATGGGAACGGATTTCTCCGGATCTTTCGACCAACGATCCGGAAAAGCAAAAACAGGAAGAGTCCGGCGGCGTCACTGTCGACAATTCTTCCGCCGAAATGCACACCACGATCTATTCGATCTCCGAGTCGCCAAAGAATGGGCAGATCATCTGGGTTGGGACTGACGACGGCAATGTTCAGGTGACTCGCGACGGAGCCAAGACCTGGACCAACGTCGTGGGAAACATAAGTGGTCTGGGCAAGAATTCGTGGGTCTCCACCATCGAGGCCAGCCGCTTCGATGAAGCCACCGCTTATGCCACCTTTGACCGGCACACTTACGGCGACATCACGCCCTACGCCTACAAGACCACCGACTACGGTAAGACGTGGACCGCGCTCCCGTTACAGCAAAGTGGAGTGCGCGGATACGCCCACGTGATCAAGGAAGATACGGTCGACTCCAACCTCTTGTTCGTGGGCACGGAATTCGGCCTTTGGGTTTCGGTGGACGGTGGCCAGCGGTGGGCGCAGTACAAAGGTTCGGACTTTCCCGCCGTTGCGGTGCGCGACATTGCTGTACAGGCTCGCGAAGGAGATCTAGTGCTGGGGACCCACGGGCGCGGCATCTGGATTATCGACGACATTTCGCCTTTCCGTGCGCTTACACCCGAGCTCATGTCGAAGGAGGCCTCACTGATCGCAGGTAGACCGGCGAGACAATATTTCGAAGCTGGAGGCGGCTGGCCAGAGGGCAGTGAAACTTTTCGTGGTCGCAATCGTCCCAGCGAGGCCATGATCACTTACTACCAGAAGAGCCGGCATATCTTTGGCGATCTGAAGATCGAAATCTTCGATCAGGATGGAAAGCTGGTCGACACCGTTCCCGGCAGCAAACATCGCGGGTTAAATCGCGCAGGTTGGTCGATGCGGCTGAAGGCTCCGGCGATTGCGCCCGCCGCTACTGCACTGGGAGAGGCAACGGAGGGTCCGCTCGCATTACCTGGAACCTACACCGTGAGGATGACGAAGGGAGATCACGTCTATACCGAGCAACTGAGCGTTGCGCTCGATCCCCGCGCGAAATATACGGTCGAGGACCGAAAGGCTCAGTTCGATCTGGAGATGAAGGTTTATAAACTGATCGAACACATGACATATTCGGTGAGCGCAATCGAAGGTGTGCGCAACGCAGCCAACGAAACCGCCGGCAAGTTGCCGGAGAAGGACGCACTGCGCGCCCAGTTGCGGCAACTGTCGGGGAAATGCGACGACCTCCGCTCTAAGATTGTCGCCACTAAAGAAGGTGGAATGGTCACCGGCGAAGAACGCATTCGGGAGTTGCTGGGACAACTCTACGGCGACATCGACAGCTATGATGGCCGTCCCACAGACTATCAGGCGGCCCGCAGCGATTCCCTTGGCCGTGAATTGGAAGATGTGATCGTGGATTTCCGTAAACTGACCGAAGGATCGCTGCCCGCGATCAATTCCGGCCTGCGGAAGAAAAAACTGGAGACGATTTCTGTACTGTCCGAAGCTGACTGGCAGAAAAAGCGCGATGCAGAATCCGCGTCGGGCTCAGGCGCAGGGGCGCAGGCAGCCGATGCATGGGAAAAGGATTAGGGTCATCACGCTCCGACTCGGCGCGGCAAATAAGAGATGCGGGAATGCCCTATCGCTCGGAAAAGTCGAAGCAGCTTTATCAGCGCACGCTCAATCTGCTCATTGAGGGAAGTAGTTCTTCGTCGCGCGGCCCGGCCAATTACGGCGAATACCCGCTATTCATGCAGCGCGGAAGCGGTTCACGAATCTGGGACGCCGACGGCAACGAATACATCGATTGGATGATGGGGTTCGGGGCTCTTCCCCTCGGACACGCGCACCCGGACCTCACTCGGGCGATCGCGGAAGCTGCGGCAACAGGAGCGCACTTCGCTACCGCGACGGAAATCGAGATCGAAGTGGCGGAACTGCTGCGCGTTCTGATCCCCAATGCTGAACGGATAAGGTTCGCCAACACTGGCACTGAAGCGGTGATGGCCGCGCTTCGTTTAGCGCGCGGATATACTGGCAGGTCACAAATTCTAAAGTTCGAGGGCCATTATCACGGATGGTATGACGACCTGATGGTGAGTTCGAATCCGCTGCCTTCGTCAGCAGTCGGGCATCGCAACGACCCCATCAAGATTCCCGACAGTTCGGGCTTGAACCGGCACGCGCTCGACGACACGATTGTGGTTCCGTGGAACGATCTGACGGCGCTGCAGCGCGCGATCGAAAATCATCCCGGTCAGATTGCCGCAATCATCACGGAAGGCATCATGGCCAATATGGGCGTGATCCCTCCGGCGGAAGGATATCTTCTGGGCCTGCAAAAGCTCGCGCAACAGAACGGCATTCTTTTTATTCTCGACGAAACTGTAACCGGCTTTCGGATCGCGCCCGGCGGCTGTCAGGAATATTACAAGCTGTCGCCGGATATCGTGACCCTTGGCAAAGCACTGGGGTGCGGCCTTCCAGTCGCAGCCTTCGCCGGACGAGCCGCAGTGATGGAAGCACTCGCCTGGGGCGGCGTTCTGCACTACGGCACGCACAACGGTTCGCGCATCGGGATGCATGCGGCGCGTGCCAGCTTGCGCAAGCTCACGGAAAATAATTGCGCGGCCTTCGCGCACGGGTGGAAAATCGCCGACCGCCTCTGCGGCGGACTCACCGATCTCTTCCAGCGGAAAAAGACTCCTGCGATAGTGCAGCGCGTAGGACCGATGTTTCAAATCATGTTTACCGAGCGTCCCGCGATCGGGGATTATCGCGAGTTCTGCCAGCATGTGGACAGAAAAGCGTACCAGGAGTTCGTCTTCAAACTATTCGAGTTCGGAATTTACGCAACACCCTCGGCAACGCTGCATTCAATTGTCACGCTCGCGCACAACGACGAGGACGTGGACTTCACGCTGGCGGCAGCGGAAAAGGCACTCGACGCAAGCACTTATATCCCGCTACGACAATGACAATCGCCCAGAAAGCGGAGCAGTTGCTGTCGTTGGATGGTCAGGTCGCAATGGTGACCGGCGCCGCGTCCGGCATTGGACGCGGGATCGCGCTCTTGCTGGCGCAGATGGGAGCGGCTGTTGCCGTTCTGGACCTCAATGACCAGCTCGGAGCCGAAGCTGTCTCGGAGATTTGCAGACAGAACGGAAAGGCTATCTTCGTTCGTTGCGATGTGCGTTCCGCGGAAGACTGCGCCCGCGCGGTGCGAACCACGCTCGGGACCTTCGGCAAGATCAGCATTCTCTGCAACAACGCAGGTATCATTATTCGCAAGAGCGTCACGGAACTTCGCGAAGAAGAGTGGGCTCTAGTTCTGGACGTCACCCTGAAGAGCGTTTATTTGCTCTCCCGACAAGTAATTCCTCACATGACCCGTAATGGCGGTGGCCGGATCATTAACACGGGCTCGGGATGGTCACTGAAAGGCGGACCGAAGGCCGCTGCCTACTGCGCCGCCAAAGCCGGGGTTCTCAACCTGACACACTCGATGGCGATCGACCACGGCAAGGACAACATCCGCGTGAACTGCGTTTGTCCCGGCGACGTGGACACGCCGATGTTAAGGAGCGAATGCGCGCAGCTTGGCAACGAGCCACGCAACTTTATGAAAGAAGCCGCTGATCGCCCGTTGCGGCGCATCGGAAGGCCCGAAGATGTCGCAATGGCGGTTCTGTTCCTTGCAAGCGACATGTCGAACTGGATCACCGGGGCGTGCTTGGTGGTCGACGGCGGCGGTCTGGCCTGAAGCGCATCCCGGTGACAGTTTCTGCTTGCCTCCCATTGCCTCGCGGCCCCAGGTGCGAGTAGATTAGTGTGGCTCTCAAGATAGCAAAGAAGCTTTCAGGAGGTTCCGATGCTGAAATGCATAATGGTCTCCATATTCCTGCTCTTTTGTTTTGCTGCATCCGGTTTTGCCGCCGATGAAGATCGCAATGCTTGCGCAGGAGATCCCAACCAGTGGCGACAACTTTTCAACGGCAAGGATCTGACTGGATGGAAACACGTTGGTCCAGGCGGAGATACAGTGGAAAACGGCTTGATCCGCACTCATGGAGGTATGGGGCTTCTCTACTGGACTGGCGGGAAGATCGGCGACTGTGTCATACATGTCGTCTACAGGATGCGCGACGAAAACGACAACTCTGGAGTCTTCATTCGCATTCCGCTGGAACCTCGCGAAGAATGGATGCCCGTCCACTACGGCTTCGAAGTGCAGATCGACAATCATCCGGAAAGGTCGGACCCAAGTGAGGATGAATATCATTCCACGGGCATGCTCTACTCGCTGACTAAGCCCCTCGCCAAAGCGTGGAAGCCTGGCCCCGAGTGGAACACGATGGAGATCACGCTCGACGGCTCACACACGGTCGTAACGCTCAACGGCGTCAAGATCACGGACTATCGCGATGGCGATTCCGTGCCGGATAGGAAGTTCGACTTCGAGCCGCAACGTGGGCCGCGGCCGAATTTCGGCTACATGGGCTTGCAGAATCACAGCGACAACGACATCGTATTTTTCAAAGAAGTGGCCATTAAGCCATTGAAGAAGTAACGTGTTGTAAACGTTGGGAGAGCCGTGCGCAGTCAACTCATATCGGAGGAATTTGCATGAAGAAGAATCTTTCGCGCCGCGCGTTCTTGCAAGGCGGAACTGCCGCCGTTGCCGGAAGCGCACTGCTTTCCAAGACCGTACTGCTTAACGCGCATCCACTCGCTGGCTTGTCGCAGGCCGTGGCGGCGAGCGACCGCGTTCGTTTTGGAATGATTGGCGTCGGGATGCAGGGTTCCGGTCTGCTCAGCGGCGCAATCACGATTCCTGGAGTTGAATGCGTAGCGGCAGCTGACTTGTACGACGGCCGCCACACGCTGGCTAAGGAAATCACGGGCAATACGAGTCTGCCCACGACACGCCATTATCAGGAACTACTGGACCGTAAAGATATTGACTGCATCGTGGCCGCCGTCCCCGATCATTGGCATAGGCGCGTGGTCGTGGATGCCTGTAACGCGGGCAAGGATATCTATTGCGAGAAGCCGATGTCGCACACCGTAGCCGACGGATTCGCTATGGTTGAGGCGGCTCAGAAAAACAATCGCATCGTGCAGATCGGCTCCCAGCGCGTCAGTTCCGTGCTTTGCGCCCAGGCTCGCGAACTGTATGATGGCGGCCACGGAGCGATTGGCGAGGTCTCGATGATCGAGCTCACGCTGGGCCGCAACGATCCCACTGGCGCGTGGGAGTATCCGCCGCCCCCCGATCTTTCACCGGCGACTCTCGACTGGGATACCTGGCTCAACGATGCACCCAAGATTGAGTTCAACAAGTTGCACTTCGCGCGCTGGCGCTGCTGGCGGAACTACGGCACAGGCGTAGCTGGCGATCTCATGGTCCACTTGATCAGCGGCATGTTGGTAACGCTGGGATGGAATGAAGCGCCACGCTCGGCGACGGCCATGGGCGGCATCTTCCGCTGGCCTGACGGCCGCGACATGCCCGATCTGCATGTGGTGCTGTTCGACTATCACGGCGTACCGGTTTACGTTCGTCTGGGACTAGGAACGGAAACTCCGGAACTCGCGCGATTTATGGGGCCGAAGGGAATTCTCGACGCCGGCGAATTCGATCTTCGCCAGTCGCCTCAGGCCGGAGTCGATCTGGACCCGAGTTACTACGCAAATTCATTCCCTGCCAAACTAAGAGACGAATACTTCAAGCAATGGCACGCGGAACATGACCCTCCACTGGGAAAAGAACCGATACACGCCGACACCGTCTACCACGGCCACGACTGGGATGACATGCGTCCACATTTGCATAATTTCTTCCAGTCGGTAAAGTCCCGCAAGCCGGTGGTCGAGGATGCAGTTTTTGGCAATCACGCCGCCATCGCGTGTCACATGGCGAACGAGTCTTATTTCCGCAAGAAGCCAGTGACTTGGGACGCAGCGTCGAAGACGGTAAAGTCATGAGCAGAATCAGGGCAGCTGGTTAGATGCTCGATGGGCCGCTGTCCCTCGCCGTTCAAGCATCTTCAGAACTGAATGCGAATCACGCCTCGTTTGCCGGCGAAGCTGACGCTGGTGCGATGACGTGAAGACCGCATTCGGTCTTCGCAAATCCCGGCCAGCGGCCGGCACGCGGATCTTCCCCAGGTCTCACCGGGCTAGTGCAATGCGTGCAGCCGATGCTGGGATAGCTTTGATCGTGCAGCGCATTGTAAGGTACTTCGTGCTGCTGGATGTAGCGCCAGACTTGCTTTGACGTCCAGTCGACGATGGGGTTGATCTTCACCAGACCGAACTTCTCGTCCCACTCGATTTTGCTGGAGTCCGCCCGCGCCGCCGTCTGATCACGGCGAATGCTCGTGATCCACGCATCCAGTTCGTTCAGCTTGCGTCGCAGGGGCTCGACCTTACGCAGATTGCAGCACTGGTCGGGATCGCGACTCCAAAGCGCAGCGCCATGAGCGCGTTCCTGCTCTTCCGGGGAGAACAGCGAATACACCTTCTCGACTGCGATACCGTACCGCTGCTCGATCTTGTCCAGCAGAGCGTAGGTCTCAGGAAATAGGAATTCGGTATCCACTGTGAAAAGGCGAAAGTCTTTGTGCACGCGCGAAGCCAGATCGATCAACACCATGCCTTCGACGCCAAACGCCGATGAGATCGCCACCCGGCTGCCGAATGTCTCGAATGCCCATGCGAGAGTCTGGTCGGGACCCCAGGCCGCCGCTTTTAATTGCAACTCTGCTATCTGCTCTTTCACGGGATTGACTCCTCGTCGGTCCTCAGGTTCGTGGATTCAGAGAAAACATCTGCCCCCGGGAACCCATTGCAAGACGCCAGATCTGCTATGGCGGATTGCTCTAACAGAACCGCGGGATCGGCAAGCCGGACGACTTCGCCCACCACCAGCAGGGTGGGCGACGCCAGCCGAGGAGCGTGCGGCAGATCAGCTATGGTTGTGCGATAAACTTGCTGATGCTCGGTCGTAGCGCGGGAAATAATTGCGCACGGCGTCCCGCGATCAAGCTCCGCAGACATTAGCCGATTCGCGACCTGTGAGTAATCCTTTCCGGGCATGTAGATCGCAAGCGTAGCGCCGCTGCTCACGAGCTTGCTCCAATCCGCCGGATTGGTGTCAAAGGCCTGATGCCCGGTGATCAACACCAGAGCATGCGAAGCTGCGCGATGAGTGAGCGGGATCTGCGCGGCTGCGGCCGCGCCCAGAGCCGACGTCACGCCGGGAACAATTTCGCAAGGAATACCAGCATTGCGCAGCGCGACAATCTCTTCGCCGGCGCGTCCAAAGATCAGCGGATCGCCGCTCTTCAACCGAACCACCTGCAGTCCCGAAGCGGCTAACTCGACCAGCAGAAAATTAATTTCCTCTTGCCTGACCTTTTTCTGGCCGCTGCGTTTGCCTACGTTGTGAAGCTGCGCTGCCGGCGAAACAAACTTCAGGATCTCAGGCGCCACCAAGTCGTCGTGCAACACCGCATCGGCAGTTCGCAGCAGACGCAGCGCCTTCAGCGTGAGCAACTCCGGATCTCCCGGCCCTGCGCCCACTAAATAAACTCTTCCCTTCATGCGCTCTCTCCTTTGGTTGCAACCAGAGCTTGACTTTCGGCCAGCGCCGCTTCCAGCGCATCCCTGCTCGCCAGCGAATGCAACAACTCGCGCTTACGCTCGGGAGCAAGATCGCTGGCATGCACCAGCCTTCTGGTCTCGCCGAGCTCCGCCACCCAGGAGGCGTATCCCGGTCCAAATTGTTGTTCGAGTTGCCGGCGAAGTTTCTGTGCCAGTGACGGGCTCTGACCGGAAGTTGAAATGGCGATTTGTAAATCGCCGCGCCGAACCACGGCGGGATAAAAGAAATCGCAAAACTCCGGGACATCCACCACATTACAGAGAACTCCCCGCGACTGAGCTTCCCGGTAGATAAACTCGTTCAGGTCCCGCGACGCGGTCGCGACGATTGCAACAAACGCGCCGTCGAGATCCTGGGCGGAGAAAGAACACAGCTCCAACTCAATCAGGCCGGCGCGCGCCCAGTCGCGGACGGCATCGGTGGCTTCGCGGGCGACCACGCGAATGCGAGCGCCGGTGTCGAGAATTCCAGCAATTTTTCCCTCGCCAACCTTACCCGCACCGACCACCAGGACCTGCCGGTCTGCGAGCTTCAGGAACATCGGAAACAAGCTGCTCATTTTGTTTTCACCCAGTTTCTAACCCAGGCCTTTTGCCCGAGCTTTTAAGTCGCCTCCACTGCCATCGGTCAGAGTTCAACACTTTGCGGAACGAGCCCGGCCGGAACGTCGCGGGCCACCATTTCCACAAGTTCTCCCGCCAGACACTGACGTAATTCCGCATCACTGTGCCGCGCGAAGAACTGGCGCAGATTTTCTCCGTCTCCGCGCTCCGCAAGATATTGCCTCAGCAGGCGCTCAATCGCCTCTGGAACCGCGGTCGCCGGGCAGCGGTATCCGATGGGGCGAGCCGTGGCTTGATGCAATCCCAGCGCGCCGCCCACACAGAAGTAATAGGCGTCAACCAGGCGGTCTTGTACCTTGATCTTCTTTCCCTCAATGCCAATGTCGGCAATCCAGTGTTGGCCGCAACTGTTGGGACACCCGGTCACATGCAGCTTTAAGTGCTGGTCGAAGCCGGGCAAACGTTCGTCCAGTTCATCCATCAGCCAGCGCGAGAAACTCTTCGTTTCAGTGATCGCCAGCTTGCAGAACTCTGTGCCGCTGCAGGCGATTGTTCCACGCGCAAAGACAGAAGCGTCGACACGCAGCCCAATAGCTTCTAACTCCTGAGCCAGGACGCTTGCGTTAAGAACGGGAACATTCACCACAATCAGATTCTGCATGTTGGTGGTGCGCAGTTCACCGCCAGCAAAGCGCTCAGCGAGATCAGCCGCAGCACGCATCTGGTCAGATGTAATGCGGCCACCCAAAACGCTCGCTCCCACATAGCAGTAGCCCGCTTGCCGTTGCGGATGAATACCGATGTGATCGCGGTAAACGTCAGCGGGCGCCTGCTCCGTTTCAGCAGGATCAAGCTGAAAGCCGATCCGGCGTTCCAGATCTTTCAGGAAGGCTTCCGCGGTCCATCCGTGGCGCAGGAACAGGAACTTCAGACGCGCGCGCTCACGATGTTCGCGCAGCACATCCGAGTCGCGGAACAGCTCGGCAATTCCACGGATCACAGGCAGAACCTGATTCCACCGAACAAATGCGTTGAGGCGCTCCCCCAAGTGAGGCTCCGCGGAGAGTCCCCCAGCCACGCGCAACGAGAAACCGACTTCCGGTTTTCCGCCGACGATTCGAGTATTCGCCGTCAGGCCAACATCATTGATCTCTGGATACGGGCACCACACTTTGCATCCGGTGATTGAAATCTTGAATTTACGGGGCAGATTGTAGAACTCAGCATTGCCCGCAAGCATGCGCGACGCTTCGATCGCGAGCGGAGACGCGTCGCAGATTTCGTCCGCGTCGAATCCTGCAACCGGGCAGCCAGTCACATTGCGCGTGACATCGCCGCAGGCGCCGACCGTGTTGAGGTCAACCTTCCAGAGTTCTTCGAGCAGTTCGGGAAGCGCTTCGATCGTGACCCAGTGTAGTTGGATATTTTGCCGAACCGTAATATCGGCAATCCCTTTCGCGTAGCGGTGAGTAAGATCGGCGATCGTGCGAAGCTGTTGCGAGCGCAACTGGCCGTTGGGGATGCGAATCCGCACCATAAAGCGTGGCAGGGCTTTCCCCTCGCCGTTCTGGCCGCCGGTTACACCCGCTCCGTCTCCCTGCGTGTACACGCCCCACCAGCGAAAATATGTGCCGATCCATTCTGGAGGTATCGCATCGAAGCCGTTGCGCGCAAAACTGCGAATCTCCTCCAACCCTTCCCAGGGATTCTTCGCCCGCTTCAGGCGCTCTACGCGCTGGGCTTTCGTTTCCTTCACTGCTGCTGTATTTGTCATAGAAAATGGCCACCAATAAAAAACCCACCGCCCGATTGCTCTGGCGGTGGGTGATAAGTGCCGGTATTAAGAAGAAACTCTTAGGTCCGCAGCCTCCCCGCGCCAGAACGCACGCATGCGCAACAACAACAAATGCACATACACATCTGGCGAAGATTCTGGCTGGTAGACATGACCATCTGCATTCTAGGCCGCCGACTCTGTAACCGTCAACGAACTAACGTAACGGCTTGGATGAATATTTTTGATCGAAAGCATCACAAAAATGGAACGGCGATTTACTGGCACGTGCTTCCCCTGTGGAATCAGGCACTTATCGGCTGCAACAGTTGCTGGGTATCCATCGCGAGGGATGCGCAGTGCGACCCCAACCCGAGACGAGAGAAAGCGATTGACACTCGCGCCTCTGTCCCCTAGCATCTGCTTGTAATGACTCCGCTGACCCATCGCCATCACCACCATCATCATGCGACGAGCGTGTCGGCGAAGAAGCGCGGATAGAACTTAGCACTTATAAAATCCGAGCCCGCTGACGCGAACTTCGCATCAGCGGGCTTTTTGTTTTGCTAAGCATTTGCAGCCTCATGTGAACCGCGTTTTGAGGCAGGAGAGCTTGATGAAAATTGATTTCGACAAAATGCAAGGGCTGGTACCCGCTGTCGTGCAGGACGCAGCATCCGGAGAGCTTCTGATGGTCGGATTCCAGAATCAAGAAGCCCTCGACGCCACTCTGCGCACCGGATTGGTCACTTTTTACAGCCGCACTCGAAAAGCCCTGTGGACCAAAGGAGAGACCTCGGGAAACTTTCTTCACGTCGTTGATGCGCGGACCGATTGCGACCGGGACACGCTGCTGTTCAAGGTTCGCGTAATGGGAGAAGGCAAAGTCTGCCACACAGGAACACGATCCTGCTTCACCGAAGAATTACCACTGCGCGCGGAGATGGCAACTTCACCAGCAGAGGCGCAATCATGAAACTCCGTCTCGGCATCCCGAAAGGCAGTCTGCAGGAAGCGACGCTGAGTTTGTTCACACGCGCGGGCCTGCGGGTTTATACCAACGCACGATCTTATTTCGCAGCTACCGACGATCCCGAGATTGAATGCCTGCTCATCCGCGCGCAGGAGATGGCGCGCTATGTTGAACATGGTGCGCTCGACGCCGGACTGACAGGCCTCGACTGGGTGCTCGAAAGCGGCCTCGAAGTGGTCGCCGTTACTGACTTGATCTATGCCAAGCAGAGCATGGGAACAGTGAAGTGGGTGCTGGCGGTTCCGGAAGATTCGGCGTTTCACAGACCCGAAGACCTTGAGGGCCGCATCGTCGCGACCGAACTGGTGAGCTTCACGCGGAATTACTTCGCGAGCCGGAATGTCGGAGTGCGAGTTGAGTTTTCCTGGGGCGCGACCGAAGTCAAGCCGCCGTTGCTGGCGGACGCCATTGTCGAAGTCACGGAGACTGGCAGTTCGCTGCGCGCCAATCATCTCCGGATCATCGAGACCGTGCTCGAGTCCAACACGCAGCTCATCACCAACAAGTCCGCGTGGGCCGACCGCGAACGAAGGCAAAAAATCGAGAATCTCGCCGTGATGCTTTGTGGCGCCATGGCGGCGCACGGGCGAGTGGGCTTGATGCTGAATGTGCGCAAGCCCGATTTGGCGGCAGTGCTAAGCTTGCTCCCAGCCCTCAAGAACCCGACAGTCGCGCCTTTAGCCGACGGCGAATGGGTCGCGGTCAACACGATCATCGAAGAGCAAACGGCCTGGACTTTAATCCCCAAGCTGAAGCACGCCAACGCACAGGGGATCGTTGAGTATCCGCTGAACAAGGTGGTGATGTGATGCGCATACTCGGAGGGAGCCGTCGAAACCGTTTCGTGCGCGCCCTGGAGCAGCGTGCGGCGACCGACTTCGCGGACGTGGAACCTGCGGTGCGGCGCATCGTGAATGACGTTCGCAAAAACGGAGACCGCGCCTTGCGCCGCTACTCCACGCGGTGGGACAGTTTGGGCAAGAACGAGCCGCTGCGAGTTCCCGAACAAGAGTTGCAGCAGGCATGGCAGCAGACGAGTCCGGAATTGCAAGAAGCTATCCGTCAGGCTGCTGCCAACATTCGCCGCTATTGCGAATGGCAGAAGCCGCAGGAATGGCAACGCGAAATCCAACCCGGAGTATGCGTTGGCCAACTAGTCCGCCCGTTGGAATCCGTGGGCTGCTACGTTCCCGGCGGCCGTTATCCCCTGCCTTCCACTTTGCTGATGACTGTAATCCCGGCGCAGGTTGCGGGCGTTCGGCGGATCCGGGTTGTCTCGCCGAAGCCAGCCATGGTTACGCTGGCGGCGGCAGGCTTCCTGAATCTGTCCGAGGTTTACCGTGTTGGCGGTGCACAAGCCATCGCCGCGCTCGCCTATGGGACAGAGAGCGTTGCTCGCGTGACAAAAATCGTCGGCCCCGGGAATCGCTTCGTGACGGCGGCGAAAAAGTGCGTCGCGTTCGACTGTGCGATCGAGTTTCTTGCGGGGCCCACGGAAGCAGTCGTAATCAGCGAGAACGGAGATCCATCATGGATTGCCTCCGACCTGGTGGCACAGGCTGAGCATGATCCCGATGCGCTTTGCGTTTTCGTTACTCCTGGTCGCGAACTCGCGAAGAAAGTACAGAAGGAAGTGCAGACCCGAATGCAGATAAACCCGATTGTACGAAAGTCGCTGACTCGCCGAGGTGCAATTCTGCTCGTGGCCTCGCTGGACGAGGCCATGGAGATCGTCAGCCGCATCGCGCCGGAACACCTCACGCTGCCGGCTGCACTCGCTCCCGCCGTACACAATGCGGGTTCGGTTTTTCTGAGTGAGTTCTCGCCTCAAGCCGCGGGTGACTATATCTCGGGGCCAAACCATGTGCTACCGACCGGCGGCATGGCTCGCGTGCGGGGGGGGCTCAGTGTGCTTGACTTTGTTCAGGTCATCGCCTGCCAGAGCGTCGATCAGAAAGGCATTCGGCAAGTCGCGCCTGCGGCGATTGCTCTTGCCGAGGCGGAAGGCTTGCTCGGACACGCCGAATCGCTAAGGACGAGGTGCGTCCATGCTTGAAGCGCGCGTGGCCGTCCAGAAACTTCAGACCTACCATCCGCCTCTTGCTGGGAGGCAGGGACTGCGGCTTGATTTCAACGAAAACACAGTCGGCTGCTCGCCGCTTGTCTTGGCACGTATGCGCACGCTCGATGCGGAGGCTCTGGCTCGCTACCCGGACCGCGAACCGGCCGAACGCGAAGTAGCGCGCTTTCTGGGACTGAACGCTGCGCAACTCCTGCTCACCAACGGCGTGGATGAAGCGATTCATCTGCTCTGTTCGACGTACCTCGAAGCGGGAGATGAAGCGGTCGTCGTAGTGCCTACGTTCGCGATGTATTCACTTTTTGCGCTGGCCGAGGGCGCCCAGGTCGTCGAAGTCCGCAGCGGCCAGGATTTTACTTTTCCCGGGACGGAATTGCTCGCGAAGATCAGTCCCCACACCCGGCTGATCGCAGTTGCGAATCCGAATAATCCAACCGGGGCTGCGGTCTCGGAAAAATTATTGCTTCAAATTGCAGACGCAGCTCCGCAAGCCGCGCTCCTTGTCGACGAAGCCTATTTTGAATTCCACGGTGAGACGTTGCTCACTCGTTCAGCACGTCCGTCCAATGTTTTTGTGGCGCGCACTTTTTCGAAGGCTTATGGCTTGGCCGGACTGCGGATTGGCGTGCTCGTGGGAGAGGCGACACAGATGGCGATGGTGCGCCGGGTTGCGTCACCTTACAACGTCAATGCAGTTGCTCTGGCAGTTCTGCCCGAGGCCCTTCAAGATACGGCTTACGTCGAGCGATACGCCGCAGAAGTGCGCCGCAACCGCTACTTATTGGAGCAGGAACTCGGCACGCTAGGGCTCCATTATTGGCCCAGCCGTGGCAATTTTGTGCTGTTGCGTGTCGGCCCGCTGCACAAGGAATTCGTGCGCTCTCTGCGGGAAAAAGGAATCCTGGTACGCGATCGCGATTCGGACCCGGGCTGCGAAGGTTCCGTCCGCCTCACGGTGGGATCGGATAAGCAAACTCAAATTCTGATCGCAACGCTGCGCAGCGTAGTCGAAGACCTCGGTCTGCGTCGAGAGGTACGCGCTTGAGACGAGCCAGCATCCATCGCAAGACCGCGGAAACTGAGATTCGCATTGATCTCACCATCGAGGGCCGTGGAAGATACAAAGTCTCAACTGGGATCCGTTTTCTTGATCACATGCTGGAACTCTTCGCGCGGCATGGCGGTTTCGATCTAAAGCTCGCCGCATGCGGAGACCTGGACGTGGACCAGCACCACACCGTGGAAGACGTGGGCATTGCGCTCGGCGAGGTCTTTGACCGCGCACTGGGCGACCGGCGCGGCATTCTGAGGGCGGGCTATTTCCTGATGCCCATGGACGAGACCCTCGGACTCGCCGCGGTAGACTTCGGCGGACGTGCAGTGGCGGTCGTGGAGGCGAAAGTCCGCGCTTCTCGCGTGGGTGATCTGCAAACGGAACTCGTGCACGATTTCTTCGAAGGCTTTGCGCGGGGCGCTCGCGCCAACATTCATGTGCGCGTGCTCTACGGCCGTTCCAGCCATCACAAGATTGAGGCACTTTTCAAGGCCTTTGCACGTGCGCTGCGCGTAGCTTGTTCCCGCGACAAGCAGTTAGGCCGCATGTTGCCCAGCACCAAGGGACTTCTATGATCGCGATTGTCGACTACGGCGCGGGCAATTTAAGTTCGGTACGGAAAGCGTTCGATCATATTGGCGCGGAGGCCACAATCGCTGGCCAGTCCTCGATCATCGACGCCGCCGACAGGATTGTGCTGCCTGGCGTCGGCCACTTTTCCGCCTTATCAGCGCTGAACGAGTCGGGCCTGCGAGATTCCTTGTTGAAAAGCATTGCTTCCGGCAAACCGTTTCTCGGGATCTGTCTGGGTTTGCAGTGGCTGTTCGACGGCAGCGAAGAAGCTCCTGATCTTGCGGGGGCAGGCTTATTTCCTGGGCGATGCCGGCAATTTCCCGCAAAAGTGAAGTCGCCGCATGTTGGCTGGAACAGTCTTTCACTTTCCGGAGCGTCCGAGTCCGAGCATTCCAAGGATAGAGAATCTGGACCCGGGAAATCAGGGCATGAGAGATCCAGGTTGCTTTGCCATCTGCCTTCGGATCCCTTCGTGTACTTCACGCATTCCTTTTATGCGCCCGTGACCCACGCAACCTCTGCGACCACCGATTACGGTCTGCCGTTTTCTGCCGCCGTCGAGCGGGCCAACATTTTCGGAGTGCAGTTTCACCCCGAGAAGTCGGGCGCGGCAGGACTTCTCATTCTTAAGGCTTTTTGTGAGGTCTGAGTGCTGACCAAGCGCATCATCGCCTGTCTCGACGTCACCGGAGGGCGCGTGGTGAAAGGAGTCAAGTTCAAGAATCTTCGTGACGCGGGCGATCCCGCGGAATGCGCAGACGCTCATGCCCGCGACGGGGCGGATGAAATTGTCCTGCTCGATATCACGGCGACCAGCGATGACCGGCAAATCATGCTGGATGCGGTTTCTCGCACTGCTCGCACTTTGTTCGTGCCGCTCACCGTCGGTGGAGGTATCCGCACAATTGCCGACGGCGCCGCTGTCTTCGATGCTGGCGCGGACAAGATTGCAATCAATTCAGCAGCTGTACGCCAGCCGGAACTGATCACCGAGATTGCCATGCGGTTCGGCTCGCAAGCCGTCGTGGTTGCGATCGATGCGAAACGACGAAATTCGGGTTTCGAAGTGTTCGTGAATGGAGGACGGGTGCCCACCGGGCGCGACGTAATTCAGTGGGCGCGCGAGTCCGAATCTCGCGGCGCTGGCGAGATCCTGCTGACTTCGATGGACCGGGACGGAACTCGCGCCGGCTTCGACTGTGAATTGGTTCGCGCTGTAACGCAAGCGGTCTCCATTCCTGTTATTGCCTCCGGCGGAGCGGGTTCGGTGAGCCATTTCGTGGACGTTTTCCGCGAAGGGCAGGCTGACGCGGCCCTCGCCGCTTCCATCTTCCACTTTCACATCGAGAGCATCGAGCACCTGAAGCGCGAACTGCACGCAGCGAACGTGCCCGTGAGGTGGCCATGCTGATTCCTTCGATCGACTTGATGGGAGGCAAGATTGTCCAACTCGCGCAGGGCGAAGAAAAGAAGTTGGAGTTCTCCGATTTTGAGTATTGGATCGAGCGCTTTTCGAAATATCCGCTGGTGCAGCTTATCGATCTGGATGCGGCCCGCGGTACGGGCGACAACCGCGCCCTGATGCAGCCGATTCTGCAGCGGCTGAATTGCCAAGTCGGAGGCGGCATTCGCGACCTCGACGCCGCGCGGGGTCTTCTTCATGCCGGTGCGCACAAAGTGATCCTTGGCTCGGCGTTACTGAAGCACGGAGAGATTGACGCACAGACCGCACGCGGCCTGGCAGAGGCCTTCGGCACGGCGCCGCTAGTCTTCGCCATCGATTCCAGAAAAGGACGAGTCGCCGTCGACGGGTGGCGCAAACAGACCGATGTAACGTCGCTCGACATGGTGCGCGCACTGGAACCTTTTTGCGGAACGTTTCTCTACACCAACATTGAAACGGAAGGGCTAATGCGCGGCATGCCCATGGAACCGATTCAAGCCCTGCAGAGCGCCACCACCCGCCACCTGGTTGTCGCCGGAGGAATCACCACACAACAGGAAATCGACACGCTCGACGCGATGGGGGTCGACGCGGTCGTAGGAATGGCAGTGTACTCGGGAAAAATTCGGGCGTGACGAAAATCAAGAAACCGAACGCGAGAGATGCCAGGGATTCCCCGCGCAGTTATTGTGGCTGCATGGTCTCGTCTAACACAGCTTTGCCGCCCTTATCCACGGTAACCACCTTGCTGATGGGAGCGTACCCGCTCAGGGTAATATCGATCACATAATTTCCGGGATCGAGCATCACCTCAACCGGAGACCCCTTGTCGAGCATGTGCTGGTTCACCGCAACTTGGGCTCCCTTTGGCTGTGTTCGAATGCTGAGCGTTCCCTGACCCGGTTGGCCGCTGTTTCCGCCAAACAGCTTTTTCATTTTCCCCACGGTCCGGATGTTGTCTACGTTCCCCATGGCGCGTAAAGTCGGTGACAATGCCACGGTCTGTCCTAAAGCAAATTGCGCCGACGCAGTTTCATCAATGTATCCCGCTTTGCGAATCAGCACTACGTGCTGGCCTTTATCCACGCTCACTTGCGCGGGCGTCACTTTGCCCATGTCCCTGCCGTCAACATAAATGTTGGCGCCGGGAGGATTGCTAGTCACGGAAAGCGTTGCCGACAACTGATTGAGATGGATGACCACCGAAGACTTGCTGCCCGAAACTACCTTTACAGTGCGTGAATCGGTGACGTACCCGCCCTTGCTCACCGTAATCGAGTGCGGCCCCGGATCCAAGCTGGACACCGATAACGGGGTCACCCACGTCGGATCAGTTGCGCCATCGAGTTGCACCTGCGCCCCTTGCGGAGTGGAATCCACAGTTATCTGGCCGGGCACGACAACTGGAGCCGCGACCTTCTTCTTGCTGTTTCGACTTTTGGCCGAGCGCGGCGTCTCAGGCTCAGACTCTGCGGCTCGGGCCCGCGGCGCTACAACAGCCGCATGAGTTTCTGGCGCGCTTTGCGGCGCACTTTGCGCCACAGGTTCCGGCTGGGCGGGTGCAGACTGGGTTTCGGTTACCGGGGTAGCAGGGCGAGCGGATCCGGAATCGTCATCCCCGCTGCCAATGCGCGACCAGAGCCAGATGGTGACAATCAGAATCAGAGCTACCGCACCGAGAATCGAGTAAAGCATCAACTGTGGAGGGACGTTCTTGACCTCTTTGATGGCCTTTTGCGCAACTTCACGCGGATTTACCCTCGGCTTTTCTTCCTCATCCACGTGACCTTCGAACTGGGTATGGACCGGGGCTTCCATGGGAACCGACGGTGGCGGCGGCGGTGCCTCAGGCTTAATAACCACTTCCTTGAGCGGAGGCAATTCGGAAATCTCGGAGAAGCTGGTGGCGGTTGACTGATGAGCCGGCGCTTCTTCGGCCATCATCGGATCAACGGCAAGCTTCGGCGGCTCATACGCAGGAGGCTCGGCGACAGCCGACGACATGTAAGGCGACTCCTGCTCTGCAGCCGCAAAACTTGGCGCTGGCTCGGACGCCGTCGACTCGCTCGATGTATCGAATCCCGGCACCGTCGAACCCCCCGCGGAACTCGTTCCCCATCCTGCCGCCGCTGCCGCAGCTGCCTTCGGCGCAGGAGATGACTTCACCTGAGCCGGAGTCGAAACCGGTTCTTGCCGCTTAACCTGAACCCGAGGAGTGGGTGCCGAAGGCACAACAAATTTCTCAGCCGGCTTCGCGACAGACGGAGCAACACGCGGGGCCGCGGGTGCTACCGCACGTGCCGGAGCCGCGGGGGCTGGAGCTTGTGAGACAGCCTTTGCTGCCGGTGGTTTCACCACCGCAGCCATGGGTTTTGGCGCCAGCTTGTTCGCCGCCTGTGGCTTCGATTCCTTACATTTTTCCAGACTGTCCAGCAACTCCCTGCCATTTTGATAACGTTCCGCAGGATCCTTTGACAGCGCCTTCATGATGAGGTCACTGAGCAGCGGATGAAGTTTCGCATTCACCTTCACAGGAGCTATCGGGGTGCTGTCCAGAATGCGCTGGCGAACGGACTCCACATCCACACCCTCAAACGCTTTGCGATCTGTCACCATCTCGTAGAACATTGCGCCCAGGCTGAACAGGTTGGACCGGCCATCGATCTTGTCGCCCAATACCTGCTCGGGCGACATGTAGTGCAAAATCGAGGGCGTATCTCCTGGCATGTCCGAGACGAACTTTCCGACGCTGGAGGCGCCCATGCTCAGAATCTTGATGCTGCCATCCCAGGCGCACATAATCTTGGCGGGTTCAAGGCTGTGGTGATGGACACCGGCGGCATGCGCTTGATCCAGGCCGCTGCACACCTGCCTGCCGATATCGAGCAGGTCCCAGATGGAGAATCCTTCTTTTCGGGCAAGCATGGTTGCGATGCTATTGCCCTGCACATATTCCATGGCGATGCAGAACTGGCCCTCCATCTCGCCCGCGCCGAAAATAGGTGTGATGTTCGAACTCGTGAGGCTCTTGGTGCTTTCCGCTTCTTCCGTCAAGGCTTGTTGGAGGGCTGCCGCTTTTTCTCCGAAGGCGCTTAATTGAATTGCCTTCAGCGCAACCGTTTGTCCGCTCTCCGGGTCATTGGCCTTGTAAACCACCCCGGTCGCGGATTTCGCGAGCTCGCTTAAAATCTCGAAGTGACCGATCTTTGTGGACATTGCTTTTCCAGCCTCGTTCCCAACACGCCTTTCACATTTCCCAGGCGCAATCCGGAGTGAGTCAAACCTAGGATATATCTGTAGGGTTACAGGTTCGAGTTACCGAAGTACCCGAGAAGGGCGATCAGGATCCCTCTCCGAAACCCGCGCCAGAAGCCGACAGCCCGACGATAATGGAAATCGACCGCGGGGATTCTTGAAAACAGCCGGCAGGAAACTAGACGACGCAAAAAAGCTCGCGGCGCAAACCGCGAGCGTGCCTTTCTAACTGCAAATCAATTCAAATCACTCACCCCAATGTCGCTACCGGGTCGGCGATGTTGCTTTCATTCATCGGTGCAGCAGCATCGGCAATCCAGCACCAGGCTCGCCGCCCGTTGCTAAGCACGACTGCCTGCGCCTCGCCGTAGTCCACCAGCCGGTTGAGCACCGTGGTCACCGAGGCCACCGGATCTTTGTGTCGCGTCAACATGGGTGGCACTCTCTTGCGGATTTCGTCGCAGACATCGCGCGCGCTTAATGCCCGTCCCGCCTCCATCAGAATCCTGCGGCATGCCTTGGTAAAGCCGGGCTGTCGCCCGTTGCTCTTGCGATCCACCAATTCCAGCAACTCCTCGCTCAACACGCCATCTCCAAAAAGATTGGCCAGCCCAGTTATCGTTTGCTTGACTGTGCCGATGCGGCGCATTACATCCGCACGCTGTTGCAGCAGCTGGCGCAGTTCTTCATGTGCCTGCCGCACGACTTCCTGCACGTGTCCGTCCCCATAATTAAGAACAGACCTGGTCACGCCGTTTCCCTTGTGCTCGTTCAACATAACGACCCCCATGACGAAGACGAACATCCACGCACTTGGTGCTCCGAGCGGACGGGGCAGCCCTCATTCACCTATACGCAAAATTCACTCTCGGCGTTCCCCTCACTTTATTCTCCGCGCAAAGTCCTTAAATCCAGGGATTTGCCCCGGTTCGCTTAGTTAGACGCCCGACCTGGAGTTTGGTTAACGAAAGTGATGACCTTCCGGAAACGAGTGCACTGGCCGTTTCTGCATACTTGAGTCAGGAGGACTCGGCTTTTCCTCGTCTCCAAATCGGACCGCTTCCCGATTTGGGCGAGAACTCCTACCTTCGTCCTAACCCGCTGATCCAAAGGTCAACCTTTGGCGATCGCCTTCCGATGAAAAGTAATATGGCCGCACCAGTGTTGACGGTGGCAACATCTGCGCTCTCCCCGGCGCCCCTGACCGTCTTATTGGTGGGAAACCAGGAAGAAGACTTCTTTCTTATTCGTGAGATTCTAAGCCGCAACAAGGATACGTTCTCGGCGGAACTGGATCACGCCACTTCTCTGGACGAAGCCAAAGTGATGTTGCAGCGAAAAGCCTACAGCCTTGTGCTCTTCGAGTATGCAACCAAGGATGCCGCCGCGGTCGAACTGCTTTCGCAGTTTCTCAACGGAGGATCGTCGGTACCCTTCATTCTCCTGGCCGAGGATGCCAACGAAAGAACGGTTGCCGAGATCATCGGATCGGGAATATGGAATTGCATGGGGAAGTCAGAATTGAATGGGGTCAACCTGGTCCGCACCATTCGCTGCGCGCTGGCACTGCATGCCATGCAACAGGACAATCTATCGGCGCACGATACATTGCGCAAGCTTTCTCTCGCAGTGGAAAAATCCGCAGACACCGTCATGATCACAGATCGTGAAGGCATCATTCAGTATGTCAATCCAGCATTTGAGACGCTTACCGGCCACTCGCGCCAGGACGCCATTGGCAAAACTCCTCGTATCCTCAAATCGGGAGAACACGGTCCTGAGGTCTATCAGGAACTTTGGAAAACCGTTCTCTCGGGCAATGTTTTCCGCGGTATTCTGGTGAACCGCAAGAAAAATGGCGAACTGTTTTGTGTGGAGCAAAGCATCAGCCCGGTGCTGGACGCGACGGGAACCGTCACGCACTTTATCTCCAACGGGCGGGACCTCACGGAACGTCTCCGCCTGGAAGCCCATCTGCTGCAGGCGCAAAAAATGGATTCGATTGGGCGCCTCGCTGGCGGCGTAGCCCACGATTTCAATAACCTGCTGACGATCATCACCAGCTACTCCGAACTCGCCCTCGATTCGGTCACTCCCGGAACCGACCTCGAGAGCAAGCTGCACGAAATTCTTTCTGCCGCTCGCCGCGCGACACAACTAACGCGGCAGTTGCTGGCCTTCAGCCGCAAACAGCCGCAGGCTTTGCGAGTCGTGGATCTCGACCGCGTGATCGCCGAAATCACCCAGCCGTTGCGCCGGTTGATCGGCGAAGATATTGAATTGACCTTCGCCCCGGCGGGCCAGAACCGTGTGCGCATCGATCCCATTCAAATCGAACAGATTCTGCTGAACCTGGCCGCCAATGCCCGCGATGCCATGCCTCAGGGCGGACATATCACTATCGAAACCTCCGACGTGCAACTCGACGATAACTACATCCATTGCAAACAGGCCGTCATTCCCACCGGGCACTACACGCTCATTTCCGTGACCGACACGGGCGGTGGTATCTCGCCGGATCACCTGCCGCATATCTTCGAGCCGTTCTATACCACCAAACCTTCGGGCGAGGGCACCGGCCTCGGACTCGCCACGGTCTACGGGATCGTGAAACAAAACCGCGGTTTCATCTGGGCTTACAGCGAGTCGGGAGTGGGCACTGTTTTCAAGATCTACCTGCCCTCGGTAGCCGCTAGCGGAGCCTCTCTCGAAGCTCCCGCCAACCTGGCTGAGTATCCCCTGGACGGTTCGGAGACCATCCTCCTTGTGGAAGACGAGAATGCCGTGCGTCGCGCCGTATCTGAATTTCTGCGCCTTCGCGGCTACACCGTGCTTGAAGCCAAAGACGGCTTGGACGCTCTCGCTATCGCCAAGGGTTACGGATCCACCATCCATCTGGTGGTCAGCGACGTGGTCATGCCCAACATGAGTGGCGGCCAACTCGCCAAAGAACTCCGAATCCGCCGCCCGGAAAGCAAAGTGTTGTTCGTCTCCGGCTACGCCGGGAAAACTCTGACCGACCACAAGGTTGTCGATCTCGATATGAATCTCTTGCAGAAACCCTTCACCCTGAAGCAACTGTGCGGCAGGGTCCGCTCCATGTTGAACCAACCTCAGTCACCCATGATGTCGTAATCATGATGTCGTAATCAGGATGTAGTAATACGACTTCGCAATTTCGCTTGTTGGGATTTCCTTCGTGGCGCTTTGTGTCCTTGGTGGTAAAGGCCTTACCTACCCTATAATTACCTGCTCATCCTAAAAGCCATGTCCGCGCCCACATCCTGATGTGCGCCTTGTTAATACAATCCTTGGCCGCCACACTGCTCCTCATTCTTTCCGCGGCCATCGTCTACTCGCTGCTGTCGATGGTGGCGGCGCAGCGCTATCTGGCGATTCAGTCGGCAAAGTTGCTCAACTCCGAGCCCATCAGCATTCTTAAGCCACTTGCCGGGCTCGATCTGGACCTGGAATCGAACCTGCGCACCTTTTTCGAGCAGGATTACCCCACTTTTGAAATCTTGTTTGCAGCGCGGGACGCGAGCGATCCGGCAGTCGAAGTCGCGACCCGTCTGCAACATGAATATCCCGACGTTCCGTCGCGGCTGCTGTTCACGGGCGAACCGCCCTATCCCAACGCAAAGGTTTACAGCCTGAATCAAATGTTGCACGCCGCCGCCCACGATCTACTGGTGATGAGCGACAGCGACGTTCGAGTTACGCCCCTTCTGCTGCGAACAGCAGCCGTGGAGTTTCAGGATCCAAAACTCGGAGTCGCAACCTGCCCTTACCGCGCGGTTCCTGGCCCCAGCTTTTGGTCACGCCTCGAAGCCACGGGCATGAACACTCATTTTTGGGCGAGCGCCCTCGTGGCCCGCATGATCGAGGGAGTGCACTTCGCCGTCGGACCTACCATCGTGGCCCGGCGCGGTACGCTGGAATCGATTGGAGGATTCGATCGACTCAAAGACTATCTCGCCGAAGACTTCGTGATGGGCAAATTCGCCGCAGAATCCGGACACGGAGTCATCCTTTCCAGCTATGTAGTAGAGCATCACATCGGGAGTGCTTCACTTCAGCAGAATCTAGCGCACCGCTTGCGCTGGGCGCGCAGCACGCGCCGTTCACGCCCCGCCGGATATGTCGGACAGCTATTCACCATGCCGTTGCCACTGGCGATTCTTACCTGTTTAGCAGCGCCTGCGTGGTGGCCCCTGTTGCCGGCCGCGTTCTTGGTTCGCGCGCTCGCGGCCTATATGGTTTCTAACCACGTGCTGCATTCCAGAATCAACTTCCTTTTGTTACCGATCGAAGATTTGATGACTTTCTGTTTCTGGATCGCAGGATTTTTCGGGAACACAATCTTATGGCGCGGACACCGCTACCGCCTTTACCGCGACGGCCGATTCGAATTGATCCCCGGGACGCCCGTGAACAAGTAAACACCGCGGCTGTGTGGGGCGAGCACTCTGCCCGCCAACTCTATCCACCAGCAAGGGTCCGGTTCGCAACCTTCCTGCTAAGAAACAACTCGGATCAGTTTGCCATCCTTCAGCTCGAACCGGTCCCCTCGCCAGCTCACAGTGTGGCCAGCCAGGCTCGCCATCCAGATCCCAACCGCGATCAGATCCCGCAACGGAAGCAGCCAGAGTTGCCGAAGCAGTTGCCGGTCGCGCAGCACGCTCTTGCCCACCACTAGAGCCACAGCTGCGCGCAAGAACAAAGTAGTTCCCGCCAAAACCCAAGCCCAGAGCGCTCCACGCGATGCGGCCACTACTACGCAAGACCACAGTAAGCCATAGGTGAGCACCAAACCGAAGTAGCCTCCGCTGCGCGAATCTCGGACGCCGCGCGCCCAGCGCAACTGATGCGACAGAAACTCCGGTATCCGATAGGCCGGAAGATTCGTTTCAACAACCACGTCGGAGAGCTTCACCTCAAGGCCGAGACCGGCAATGCGACGGCCCAACTCGTAGTCATCGGCGAGATAGTCCGCAAACGATTCGAACCCTCCAATCTGTTCCAGATCGCCGCGCCGGAACGCCATGGTAGACCCCAACCCGAACTTGAGGCCGCCTTCCAGTTGACGTGCCGCTAGCACCCCCGCGCAGAAATCAGTGCTGATTCCCAGCGACTCGATCCGCGAGCCAAGCATGTCGGCAGCCACTCCCCGGTAGAGGCACGTCACCATTCCAACCTTCGGATTCGCCAGCGGCGCCATCACCCGGCGCAGATAGTCGCCCTCCACTCGGATGTCGCTGTCGTTGACCAGCAGGTGCCGATAGCGCGCCTCCGCCAGCATCTGAGCCAGGTTGCTGACCTTCACATTCGCGCCCAAAGTTTTGTGACAAACGATCAACCGAATGCTAAGTGCCGGGAACTCGTTCTTCAACTGCCGCACGCTGGCCACTGCGGGATCGTTGGGATCGCTGACTCCGAAAATGATTTCGTACTCCGGATAGTCCTGAAGACAATGACTGCGAAAACTCTGATAGATTTCCGGGTCCGTGCCCTTAAGCGGCTTCAGAATGGAAACAGGTGGCAAGGCTTCCGCCCGCAAGGGATCACGGGCAGCCGCTTGCCGCTGCCGCAAAAACGAAGACGCACTCCACAAACAAAGAAGATAGTAGGCGGAACTGCAAATCGCGCCGAATCCCGCAACCACCTGGACAAGCCTGAAGATGGAATGAATCATGAACTGGACTGAGCCATGGGTCCGCGCGGGACGATTCTACTCGTACCGCAGCGCCTCGATGGGATCGAGGTTCGCCGCCTTCCATGCTGGATAAATACCGAAGACCAGCCCGACTCCCGCGGCGGAACTGAAGCCAAACGAGACCCAAAACATGGACATTCGCGCTGGCAGCGAAGGCCAGACCATGGGAATCACCCAGACGACCAGGGCGCCAGCAAGGATGCCGATGATCCCTCCGACTGCCGTCAGTATGATCGCTTCCAGCGTGAACTGCAGAAGGATATCGCGCTTGCGGGCGCCAATCGCTTTGCGCACTCCAATCTCGCGCGTCCTCTCGGTTACGCTGACCAGCATGATGTTCATCACCCCCACACCGCCCACGATCAGAGCCACGCTCGAGATCGCAAACATACCGACAAACAGAGCGCCCGTGAGCTGGTTCCACACATCCGAAATCGAATCGGAGGTCATTACTGCAAAGTTATCCGGCTTATCGAACGCAACTCTCCGCCGGCGCCGCAGCAATTCACGAATCTCGTCCATCGCCTTTGGCATATCGTCGTGTGAAGTGGCCTTGACGCTGATAATGTGCTGCTTCATTTCCGGATGCAGGGTTTTAAAAGTTTTGAGCGGCATGATCACGCGATTGTCGTTCGGGTCCTTGCCTCCTCCAAACACCGACTTGATCTTTTGCACGGTTCCAATAACCCGGAACAAGCGCCCCTCGATGTTAATCTCTTTGCCGAGCGGATCCTGATCGCCAAACAGTTCGTGTTGCGTCTCATAGCAGACCACGACCACGGGCGAGTGGTGCTCGTCGTCAAATTCGCTGAACCAGCGACCGGTCGCCATCGGCAAATCGAACACGTCCTTGGCCGATGCCATGTCTCCTTCGAGGATGGTGTTCTTCACTTTCTTGTCCTGATACTTGACCGCGTAGGTGCCAACTCCAAGTTCGGGGCGGAAGAGCCGCAAACCTGCCGACACAGCTTTAACGTGCGGCAGGTCACGCATCGCCAGCGCATCGTCGTACGTAAGCTCCTTACGCATGCGCATTTCGTCGGTCATGCGGCCAAATGTGAAGAAGTCCAAGTGGAATACAAAAATAACGTTGGAACCGATGCTGGCCACCAGATCGCGCACGTTTTCGTCGAGCCCGCGTCCAATGGAAGACACGCCGATGACCACCGCAACCCCGATCACCACGCCCAGCACAGTCAGCGACGAGCGCAGCTTGTTGCCGCGCAACGTATCGGTCGCCATGTGCACAATCTCGCTGAATTCGTCTTTGCGAATCATAAGTTCTGGCTTCCACTCACATCTCAAACCGCAACGCCACAATGGGATCCAGCCGCGCCGCCTGCCGCGCGGGATAAACGCCAAAGAACACTCCCACGCAAGCCGCCACCAGCAAGCCTGACGCCACAGCCCACAGCTTGATGGACGAAGGCATTCCTATCGCCAACGTGACCAGCGTAGCCACGCTCGCCCCGCAGAACACCCCCAGCGCGCCGCCGACCACCGCCAATGTGACCGATTCGATGAGGAACTGCAGCAGCACATCCTCCCGCCGCGCACCCAGCGCCTTGCGGATGCCGATTTCGCGGGTGCGCTCGGTCACCGACACCAGCATGATATTCATAATCACAATGCCGCCGACCACCAGCGAAACTCCCGCGATGCCGATCGTCGCCATGAAGAACGTATTGCTTAGTCCAGACCAAATTCCCAGCAAGCTGGCATTGGTCTCAATTTCAAAACTATCATCCTCGCCCGGACGATCGTGCCGGTGCGAGCGCAGCGCCACGCGAGCCTCGTCAATAGCCTCATTGAGCGGCACTCCGGTGGCCAGCGCCTTGCCCCAGATCCCGATGCTGTTGTTGTGCGCCCCGTACTGCTTCAGAAACACAGTGATGGGGATCAGCGCGTAGTTGTCTGCGCTCTGCCCCAGAGTCTTGCCTTTTTTCTTGCCAACTCCGATCACCTGGTACGTCCAACCATCAATCCGAATTTCCTGCCCGATCGGGTCCACGCCGGCCATCAGGTGTTCCACAATGTCCGTGCCGACCACGGCCACCGGCGTCCGGTTGTTCAGATCCGTTTCGTTCAGCATGCGGCCCGAAGTCAGATCCGTGTCGAGGATCGTCGCCATCGAAGGAGTGATCCCCTGAATGGTGGTATCGCTGATCGACTGCTCCGCATGCTTGACCTTGCCAGTGCCGCGCAGCACCGCGCCCACATACTCGCAGTCGCGGCAAGCATCAGCGACCGCCTGATAGTCTTCCAAAATCAGATTCTTGCGCTTCTCCGCCGCCAGAAAATGGTCGACATTGGTTTCAACGGCGGACATCTTCGAGACGATGAAAACGTCAGCCCCCAGATTGAAAATCTTATGCGCCACGTAATCGTTGATCCCGGAAACAAAAGTCACCACGGCGATCACAGCAGCCACGCCGATCACCACGCCGAGCAGCGTGAGCACCGAACGCAACTTGTTCGCCCACAGTGACTGCAACGCAATGCGAATGGCTTCGAGGGTGTTCATGAAATCGCCTTCCGGCGTCGCACTTCCGGCGTTAAGTTTACCAGTCCAACTCCACCTATGCAGTCAGAAAGCGATCCCGGACTAAGTGTTATGTTAGGCCCGGATGCCAGAAGCCGAGGTTATAATGACTAAGTTGGCAGCTGGACCGGACGGTCGCTTCCCGCGCTTTCGGGCGCGAGGAGAGGAAAGTCCGAACTCCGCAGAGCAGTGTGCCGGATAACGTCCGGGAGAGGGTGGCCCATTCTAGATTTCGCGGTTCTCGCGAAATTTAGAGTGGGGGGATTCCTCGACGGAAAGTGCCACAGAAAACATACCGCCTCGGCGGCAACGCCAGGGTAAGGGTGAAAAGGTGCGGTAAGAGCGCACCGCCGCGCCAGTAATGTCGCGGGCAGGGCAAACCCCACACGGAGCAAGACCAAATAGGGAGGAAGTCCGGAGCTTGCTTCGGACACGTGCCGGCTCGGTGCGTCAAACCTTCGGGTAGGTCGCTAGAGCCCCGCAGCGATGCGCGGCCCAGAGGAATGACCGTCCAGCGGGAGCAATCCCGCGGACAGAATTCGGCTTACAGGTCCGGCTGCCACAAAACTCACCGCCTCGTAAATGATGTCGGGAATGGCACGGCTTCAGCCGTGCCGATACCGGGCTGTAGAAACGCGGGCTTCAGCCCCTGAGGAAAGCTCGCCGTCAGTTACGGTCCCTCATCGGGTTCATCGCTTCCCGCCCGCTGGCCTTCCCAACTCGTAGCCCAGATAGATCATCTGCCCGATGTGGTGCTGCATGTGGGCGGCGCATTGCATGATCATGTCGAGACGATTGCGCGCGGTTGCGCCTACGCCTGAGTATTCCGCAAACCAATCTTCGGCCGACTGCACACGCAACGTTGCCTGCACCATCGCGATCGCGTCGTCGAGCCGCCTCAGAGCTTCTTCTTTCGACGGAGGATTCGGATCGTTGAACTCGCGCGGACGGTCGCGGACGTAACCGGTCTTCGCGATCTGCGCTCCGATGTAATAGTTCAAATTGCCCGTAAGGTGCAGCACCAGGTGGCCATAGCTATTTCCGAACGGAAAAGGCTTCTGCCAGAACTGGGCGTTGGTCAGCGACACAGCCAATTCGCGGACGCGAGCAGCATTCTGCGTGTAGCGATCGGCGAAAACCTCGGAGAGTGTCGAGTGCAGGTAGGGCATGTGCGCTCCTTGATCCACCGACGGATCAAAATTGATTTCGTTGACAGCTTCTAAACCACGGTGCCGGCTTCCTGCTTCAGCTTTTCCGCCTGATAGTGCGTCACCAGAGCCTCGATCAGCGGCTGAAGTTTTCCGTCCATCACGGATTCCAACTGGTGGATGGTAAAGCCGATGCGGTGGTCGGTAAGCCGGTTTTGCGGGAAGTTATACGTGCGGATCTTCTCGCTGCGGTCGCCGGAGCCGACCATGGCCTTGCGTTCTTTGGCCAGCGCCTGTTGCTGTTTGTCCATTTCAATTTCGTAAAGTCGCGAGCGCAGCACGCGCATCCCTTTCTCGCGGTTCTTGATCTGCGATTTTTCGTCCTGGCAACTCACCACGGTATTCGTCGGAATGTGCGTGATGCGAACCGCCGAGTAAGTCGTATTCACTGACTGCCCCCCAGGCCCCGACGAACAAAATGTATCGATGCGCAAATCCTTGGCTTCAATCTTGATATCCACGTCCTCCGCTTCGGGCAACACGGCAACAGTAACGGCCGAGGTGTGCACCCGTCCCTGCTGTTCCGTCGCGGGCACGCGCTGCACGCGGTGCACCCCGCTTTCATACTTAAGCTGCGAGAAAACGCGGTTGCCCTCGATGATGGCGATCACTTCCTTCAATCCGCCGGCCGACGACTCCGAAGAAGAAAGCACTTCCACCTTCCAGCGCTGCGTTTCCGCGTAGCGGGTGTACATGCGGAAAATTTCGGCAGCAAAGAGCGTAGCCTCGTCTCCACCGGTCCCTGCGCGGATTTCCAGAATCACGTTCTTCTCGTCGTTGGGATCTTTCGGCAGCAGCAGAACCTTGAGTTCTTCTTCCACGCCACCCACGCGCGCTTCCAATTTGTCGAGTTCCTCCTGAGCATAGGCACGCATCTCAGGGTCTTTCTCGTCCGCGAGCATTGCTTTGCTCTCAGCTATACCCTTCGTCAAGTCTTTATATTCGCGATACCTCTCGACGATGGGCGCGATCTCGGCGTGCGCCTTGGCAGTCTTCTGGTATCTCGCCGAATCGTTCACAATATCCGGCGACGCCAGAGCGTTGGTCAGATCGTCATAGCGGGCTTCGATTTGGTCCAGTCGTTCAAACATGAGTTCTCAGTTCTCGGTTCCCAGTTCTCGGTTGCGGACTTCGATTCTCTGCCCCGATCGCAGTTTCCGAGCAGATCTCATACATAATTCCGGCGGTTTGGACGAAATTCCGTGCGTCTTTTCTGAGAACTGAGAACTGGGAACTTGAGAACTAGTGCGGGGGGGCCCTAGGCAATTACCAATTCGCCGCCGCGTTCCTTCTCGAGCGCCATGGCCTGGTCAAGGGCGGTGATGGCACATAGCGCCATTTCGTCAGACGGCGGCTTCGTGGTAATCCGCTGCAGCCACAATCCCGGCGCGGTAATCAGCACGAAGAGCGAACCGCGATGTTTGGCGGCGAAGCGAATAATCTCATAGGAGACGCCTGCGATCACCGGCAGCAACGCAATGCGGACAGCGAACCGCGCCCAGAAAGTGGTCACCGGGATCAGCATGTAAAACCCGATCGAGATCAGCATCACCGTCATCAGAAAACTGGTGCCGCACCGCGGATGGAACGTGGAATACTTCTGCACCGCGGTGGTCGTGAGCGGGTCGCCATTTTCGAAGGCATAGACCGTTTTATGCTCGGCGCCGTGATACTGATACACGCGCCGAATATCGCTCCACAGCGAAACTCCCCATATAAACAGCAAGAACAAAACCAGCCGGATCACGCCGTCCACCAGGTTGAACATGATCTGGCCGCCCAGCGCGGGATCAATCTTCTTCAGCTCGGTCGCCGCCACCAGCGGCACATACTTGTACATGAAGATAAAGAAGGCAAGAGAGATGACGATGTTAACCGCAGCCAGCCACCCGCTGATGGCCGCTGCTTTTTCGCGGGTCTGAGACTTGCTTTCAGACTTGGCCTCAGATGAAGATCCCGGCGCGCTCGTCGCTCCGCGGTTCGCGTTCAACTCTTCGCTCTGCATCACATCTTCGATCGCCACGTTCGCCGAAAAGCGCAGGGCGCGGTAGCCGAGACCCATCGCGTTGCCCAACGTCATCACGCCACGCACGATAGGCCAAGCCATCCACTTGTGTTTTTCCGAAGCGCGCTCCAGCGGTTCGCTCATGGTGACCACTTCGCCCGAAGGCTTGCGGCAAGCGATCGCCCACGCGTGCGGAGACCGCATCATCACGCCCTCCAGCACCGCTTGGCCGCCGACGAGCGTCTCCTCGCCACCTTCAAGCGCCGGCAACAGCTGCACCGCAGCCAGAAAACGCAAGTAATTTCGTAGTGAACGCACGATGATTGGATGCTCCACACGCTACAAAAGCGTCAACTCATAGGTTACCACAGGGTCAAGATCGGGCTCGTAAGGCCGCACCCATGACCGCCTCCAAGTGACAGATTAGCAGACATTTATCGAACACTCCCGGCGGGCGAGCCATGTCTTCGCCATAAAATTCCCATTTCTTGATCTATGCTTTGAGTGCCATGCGCAAATTCGCTGAAACCGCGGAGGCGATCGCCGCTACCACCAAGAAGCTCCAGAAGACCGCGCTCGTGTCCGAATACTTGAAGTCGCGCACCACGGACGAGGCCGCGGCGGCGGCCACATTCCTCTCAGGACGGCCATTTCCAGCGTGGGAAGAAACCACACTCCAGTTCGGCGGGACGCTGTTGTGGCGCGTCATCGCAGAATTGTCCGGAAAGCCGGAATCTGCGCTGACCACCTCGTACCGCAAGCACGGAGATCTGGGCGCTGTCGCCGGAGAGATTCTTTCCGAACGATCGGGACAGGGATTGGGAATTCTCGAAGTCGCACAGATGTTCCGTCAGATCGCAGCGGCCCGCGGACCCGCAGCCAAAACCGCCCTGGTGCGCGATCTGCTCGCGCGAGCGACGCCGCTCGAAACCAAGTACATCGTGAAAATCATGACCGGAGATTTGCGGATCGGCCTGAAGGAAAGCCTGGTCGAAGAAGCGATCGCAAAGGCTTACGCCGGGACGGTCGCTGGTGAGTTGGCCGGTGCTTTGAAGAACGATGCCCTGAAAGAAGTCCAGCGGGCGAACATGCTGCTCGGCGATATCGGCGCGACCGTGCGACTGGCGGCCGAAGGCAAGCTGGCCGATGCGAAAATGCGGATTTTTCATCCGCTGGGATTCATGCTCGCGAGTCCGATTGAGTCGGCTGAGGAAGGCTTAAGTTACCTTACGGAAGCCGCGGTAGAGGATAAGTATGACGGCATCCGCGCCCAGGCCCACGTGTCCGATGGCGAAGTAAAGTTTTTCTCGCGCACAAGAGATGAGATCACCGACTCATTCCCCGAGCTGCCAGGCGTGTTGGCGAGCCTTCCGCAAGATGCGATCCTCGATGGCGAAATAGTAGCCTGGAGCTATAACGAATCAGAACGTGTAGGGCGGACACTCTTGTCCGCCACGGCAGCGCCAGCTGCCGGCAGTCCAGCGCCGCCCAAGACGTCTGCCCCCTCCACTCACGAGCATTCTGCCGACCACCCTAACGAACATGCCGCCGGTCATGCCGGCCATGCCCGCCCCTTCAGCATCCTGCAGCAGCGCCTCGGACGAAAGAAAGTCAGCGAGAAAATGCTGCGCGAGATCCCCGTCGCATTCCTGGTTTTCGACGTCCTCTATGCAGGAGGCGAGTTGCTGATCGATCGTCCGCTGCGCGAGCGGGCGTGGATTCTAGATCAGTTGCTCATCGCAAAAAGAAAACCCGATAACCACGCAGACGCTGGGCCACGGAGAAGAGGCTCGCAAGGCACATTCGCCTTCGCCGCCGACGATTCGGTAATTGTGGCACAGGCCGCCGTCATCCGCGCACCGGTATTTCGCGCGGCCACGCCCGAAGATCTGGAAACGCTCTTCGTGGCGGCCCAGGCGCGGGGCAACGAAGGCCTGATGATCAAAGATCTGAACTCGCCTTACACTCCCGGTAAGCGCGGAAAGTCGTGGCTGAAGATGAAGCGCGAACTGGCCACGCTCGACGTGGTCGTGACTGCAGTCGAGTACGGTCACGGCAAACGTGTGGGCGTGCTGAGCGACTACACTTTCGCGGTGTGGGATCGCGACAAAGACAAGCTGGTGAACATCGGGAAAGCGTATTCAGGATTGACCGACGTCGAGATCGCCGAAATGACGCAGTGGTTTTTGGAGCACACGATCGAAGATCAAGGCTTCCGCCGCGTAGTCGAGCCGAAGATCGTGCTGGAGGTAGCGTTCAACAACATGATGCAGTCGGAGCGCCACGAAAGCGGCTACGCCCTGCGCTTCCCGCGAATCGTGCGCCTAAGGCCAGATAAATCGCCGGAAGACGCCGACACGATCGAACGGGGGCGGGAAGTTTACGAGAGGCAAAACCCTTAATGGCTGTGGTGGTGTTCCTCTTCGCTCTCCGCCACCGGAATCACGCACCCATGCGCCACTTCGCACACCACATGCTCGAACTGAATCGTCGTGTGGTCGATGCGGAAGCTGTGGTGCAGGCAGTCTTTCACATCGCGCAGGATCCGTTCGCTCGCCGAGGGAGGAATATCGGCAATCGCGATATGGCAGGAAAGCGCGCGCGTCTCCGACCCAATACTCCAGCAGTGCAGATCGTGCACGTCGTTGACGCCTTCAATCGAACGGATGGCGACCTCGACCAGCTCCAGCTTCACGCCGCGGGGCGTGCCTTCGAGCAAAATGTTCAGAGTTTCGCGGACGATGCCGTAACCCGACCAGAGGATCAAAGCGCCGATCCCGAATGACAGCGCGGAATCAACCCAATAATTTCCCGTCACCAGGATGACCCAGCCGCCCACGATCACCGCGGCGGTCGAAAGCGTGTCGCCGACTTCGTGCAGCAATGCGCTGCGGATGTTGACGTCACCCCCGGAGCCGCGGGAAGACCGGTACAGCATCAGCGCGATCACACCGTTCATCACCACGCCCGCGCCCGCGACCCACATCATCACCGCAGCCTGCACATGCTCGGGATGCTGCAGCCGTCGCGCCGCCTCGTAGAAAATGAAAAATGAAACCGCGACCAGGGACGTGGCATTGACCAGCGCGGCCAGCACTCCGGCGCGATGGTAGCCGTAAGTCTTGGTGGGGCTGGCGGGGCGCGATTGCAGATAGACTGCAACCAGCGACAGCAGCAGCGCGAGAAAATCGGAAAGATTGTGTCCCGCCTCAGAAAGCAACGCCAGTGAGTGGGCACGGATTCCGGCCACCACCAGCAGCGCGATGTAGGCCAGGGTCACGGCCAGGGAAATCTTGAGGACCTTAGTAGTGCTCCCGCCCCCGCCGTGAGAGTGAACGTGCATATCTTCAGTTTAAGGGTGCGGAAGGCGCGGTTCAAGGGCTGTTCGGAAACGGCGGTCGCGCCGATGGCAGCGCCTACGCAGAACCCGCCCTTGTCATTCCGAACGTCCGCGTTTTTCATCGCGGCGCAGGAATCTCAGGTCTCTACAGCTGCGGAGCGTCAGCCACACAGCCTGCCCTGTACGAAGTCGAAGAGGCGCCGTCCCCACAACTATCTCAGAATCTCAGCGCTTGAGCAGACCTTCGAAATAGCGGTTGTTGTAAAACGTGGTCGTTTTCTGCACGTACTCGAGAATCTTCAGCATCTTCTCGCGGCCTTCGCGGTTGGTTTCCTTGAACTGCACGGCAACCCCCACGCCGGGGTCGATTCGCGCCACCACGCCTTCGGCAGTTAGCGTGCCATCTTCCATCGAGAAGCTGAGGGTCAGGGTGGTTCCCGGGGAAAGAATATTGCTGGTTTCCACGAAGCAGCCGCCAATGCTGACGTCGGTTAGATTGGCGTACATTGGGTTTCCCGCCGCTTCGGACTTCAATTCGATGGTGACCCGGCACTTCAACCGTGGATGCAGGCGGCGATCTTTGTAGGAGAGTTGCTTCTGTTTCTCCACGTACATGCGGCGATCGGCTTGCGCGAGAAGTTTCTCGGCATCCTCTCCGTCTTCGGGATACACCGCCTGCCCCAGGCTGACCGAAAGAATTTCCTCGCCGCAAACATCGAACCCCGCCTGCTTGGCCAATACACGCAGCTGCTGCGCTTTCTTGGAGGCCGCTTCGGTGGGCAGACCCGGAGCGATGACCACAAATTCGTCGCCGCCCATGCGCGCCACGTAGTCGTACTCGCGGCAACTCTCTTTCAACGCCTGGGCAAACAGCCGCAGCACGCGATTCCCTTCCAGGTGCCCAAAGCGGTCGTTGATCTGCTTGAACCCGTCCATGTCGGAGACCATCACGGTCAACGAAGAATTATCGCGCTTGCAGCGGGCCAACTCTCGCTCAAGCTGCAGAAATAGCGAACGCGCGTTGGGCAATCCCGTGAGATAGTCGGTGGTCGCCGAATTTTCCGCCTGCTGATATTTCAGAGCGTTCTCGATTGACAGCGCCATCTTGCTGCTCACCGCCAACAGAATGCGGAGGTTGTCGGAAGTGAACGCGTCACGCTCAGCGCGATAAAGAGCGAGCACACCAATCACGCCCGACACACCCTCTAACGGCACAGCCAGCGCCGAACGCAAAGTGCTGAACTTGCTGGGATCGTTCAAATATCCAGGCTCGACCGAAGGATTCCCATTGACGATCGGCTTCTTGTTCTGCGCCACCCATCCCGAGAGCCCCTGCCCCAGAGGAATGCGCAGCGAATTGAAAAGGCGGTAGTTATCACCGTTCACGTACTCCGGCACCAGTTCATTGTCACGCTGCACGTAAATCGCGATGGCATCGTAAGGAACCATCGGCTTCAGCTTCACCGAAAACACGGAGAGCGTCTCGCCCAGCGCGAGCGACGCGCCCATATCCTGGCTCAACTCGAACAGTGACTGCGCTTCCTGCCGCGCGGCCGCAATGGAAGAAAGGAAAGTCGTCTCCTTTCCAACGTACTCTGGCGCGGTGACATTTTCGAAGCCAGCCGCGGGAGCTTCTCCGCGCTCGATTTTGATGGCCGTCGAGAGCGGCGCATTCATGTCCTGCGCCGACTTGGCCACCGCCAGCCGTTCCAGATGCTGGTAGCGTTTCTGCAAAACCGCAACCACTTTTGGATCAAACGACTTGCCCGACTCCGCTGCCAGCTTCTGCATCACGTCGTGCAGCGGCAAGGCGCGGCGGTACTGGCGGTCGGAAGCCAGCGCGTCGAGGTAGTCCACTGCAGAGAGAATTCGCGCACCAACGGGAATCTCCGCGCCCTTCAATCCCATCGGGTAGCCGGACCCGTCCCACTTCTCGTGGTGAGCGCGTACGATGGGCACGACCGGATACGGAAAACGCACGCGTTCCAGAATCTCCGCGCCCACCAGCGTATGAATCTTCATCTTCTCGAATTCTTCCGGCGTAAGTCGTCCGGGCTTCGAGATGATGTGTTCGGGCACCGCCAGCTTGCCAATGTCGTGCAGCAGAGACGCAGCGTGCAGCGCTTCCAGCTCCGCCCCGGCCACGCCCATTTCCTTGGCCACTTCAATGGCGTAGACACGCACCCGCTGCAGGTGCTCGTGCGTGGTCTGGTCTTTAGCCTCGATGGCCATGGCCAGCGCCTCGATGGTCCGAAGATGCAGGTTCGCAATTTCCTCGACGTGGACCTTTTCATCCTCAAGCTTGCCCAGGTAGAGGCGGTACGACCGGTAGATCAAATAAACCACCGGAACCATCAGCAGCGAACTCTCCCAGTTAAATATCTTGTCGAGCCATGCGATTGTCCCGGCGATGCCCGCGCCCACAATGTAGTAAGGGAACGACCAGAAATAGCAGTCGACCAGGAGCTTTTTGAGCGGCCGACGCTCCGTGATCGCAATCATCGTGGCAATCGAGCCGGCATTGGCCACGAAGTAGACCGATGCCGCAACCCCCAGCAACAGCGGCTTGCTGCCAATCAGCAGGTTGCTCCAGGGATGGTCATACACCACGTAGGTAAGCGCCGTCGAAATCGCTCCGGCGCAGACGTTGAACGTCACCTGCAACGCGTTAGGACGCTCAGGATAAAGGGTTTGCGCCAGAATGGAGACCGCACCCAGAATCAGCGTCTCCGAGAAACTCAGCTCCAGCACGCCCACCAGGATGAACAGGAAGTTCACGGACAGGGTGCCGGTAATGCCCGGCAAGGTCACCTTCAGACGGGATGCGAGAATCGCAATCCCCAGGTAGCAGATAAACTCTGCAATGTTCTTGCTGCTCTGGTGGATAGCACCATAAAGCAGCGTGGACGTGCCACCCGCCACGATGAGTCCGATGAAGAGTTTGCCAAGCGCAGGCGTTCCTCGCCACGTCTGGACGCGGCTTGGCATACCCTTAGCGCTATCAGTCACACTTGAAAGCACAGTTGTGTCCCCGGAGATTCCGGAATACCCAGTAATATCAGCTAACGTATTTAGAAACAACGATTTGGAGGGCTTTGCGGAAACTTCAGTAACCCGATTCCAGTACCTTCGGAAGGTTCACCAGCCAACCTCCGCGGGAGCTATCGGCTATCCCTTCCCGATTCAACGAGCTAGCCTGGGGGTGGCGGCGTCTGTGGAAAAATGGAGGCTTAAGGACGAACCCTGGAAAAAACATGAGGACGGGCCGCCCAAATTCCTGTTCGGATTTCGTAACCAGCAAAGGATTAATTTTCTTTTGACCGCTCTTCGTGAGACAGTTCGCGCTCCCTTCGACTCACGTTTACGGCGACACTTCCGATCAGGAGCAGGACAATGCACGCAACGCCCCTCTCGACCCAGCGTCTCGCACCGTTTTCACTGTCGCTTCTTCTGTGTCTCGGTCTGCTTGCCGCCGCAGGATCGGCGCAAGTTAGCCTCCCCGGCGCTGGCGAAAGGGCGCCCAGTTCATCGCATGCTCTTTATGCGCCGCTGGCTGGAATGCAGGATTTTGAGATTGGGATCTTGTCCTGCTCAACCGCGCTCTCATAGCGCAGGACGTCACCCTCACGATCCATTCCTCAGACGGCAAGCCCTACCCGTCGACCTCACTGTCGCTCACGCGCAAAGAGACGCGCCACATCGACGTCAGGTCTCTGCTGCCAACGGAGGCCGTCGAAGGAGAAATCGGAGGCATACAGCTGGAGTATTATGGGCCGCCGAGGACGGTGGCAGCCCACATCGTGATTCGCGGATTTCACGGCTTCGGCAACCTGGGCGTTCCGCTGCTCGAAGGCCCCGAGTTCAAATCGACCACGCTGGATGCGATATGGTGGGAGCCCATCGGCGCTCGTTCCTATCTGGTTCTGGGGAATTCTTCAAACGAAACCGTGCACGCGGAAATCATATTCGGTTCAGGCGCTAAGCAGGGTGTTGACCTGCCCCCTTTCGCCACTCAAACGAAGCCCTTCCTCTATGGCTCCGACGACGGGCCCGCGGAAGGCCGGATTTCGTTTGCGCAAATCACATACAGCGGCACTCCTGGCACGCTCAGAGCCGCAGGATTCTCCACGTCGTTTTCCGAACACTTCTTCGACACAATAGCGTTCGTCGACCCCAAACTCAGCACCGAGTCTGCCCTGTACGCCAATGGGCTTCATCTTGCGGATGCCTCGGGCCATTTGCTGGTGAAAAACATCAGCGATACGCCGATCGCTGTCTCGGGCGGAATTTATCCGCTTGGCCGTGCGCGATCGATGAAACCATTTCCAGTCCTGCCGAAATCGCTGGCGGCTGGTGAGTCAGTCGAACTCCCGCTGCCTGTGTCGGGGCGGCTCGATGGCGCGGCCGCATGGCTGGAGAGCTCCGGAGGCGCTGCCTCGATGATCGCGGCGTTTAGCAGTATCGAGCCCACCCACCGCATGGTACGGTCTGTGCCCTTCACCGACACTCGCTCCTCCAGCGCCTTAACGGGCGGGTATCTCTGGCGCATCGACGGCGACTATACTTCGACTGTGTCGATCACTAACATAGGCGGGTCGCGGGCGGCGATTGCCGGGTTTATCCGCCCCAATGGCGGAAAGGATTATAAGATTGACACCAAATACCTGGAGGCGGGTGAGACCGCCTTTTTCGATGTCCGACAAATTCGCGATCAACAGATCCCCGACCGCAAAGGTGTAAAGCTCCCCAAGAACGCCACCACCGGCCAATTCGAGTGGAGCTCGATTCTCGGCGACGGCGCGGAACGGCTGGTTGGCCGAGCCGAAATCAGCAGCCTGTCGTTGGGAGCATTCGTCCCACTCACCGATACCAATTGCGACTGCCCCAATTCCGCGGTGGGTGCTTTTGTCGACCCGGTCGATCCCTTTGTTCCAGTGGGTGGCGAAACCTCCGCCCTGACTGAAGTCGAGTATAGAAACGTATGCAATGACGAGCAGTCCGACGATCCTTTTGACGCCCTGCTGTGGACGATTGAGTATCCAGACATTCTGTCGCTGACCAAGGGAGAATCTCCTTCGATTATGAAGGGGCTGGCCGGTGGCGTGTCAGATTTTTCCACGACATTTACCGGCGAAACCTGGACGTTCAGCCCAACTCTTGGCTGTCAACACTCAACCGCGACCTACCCTCTCGATGGCGCGGGAACGGTGCAGTTGCCGACCAGTTTGCGGGTAGTTTCGTCGCAAGTGATATCGAACACTTGGTTGCCGAGCTGCCTGCCTACATACTTCGGCATAACGATCCAAATAAACTACCAGGTGCTTGACCAAATATGGTGCCAATCTGGCCTCGGCTAACATGGAGCCCCAGGAGGAAATCCTGAATGAAGTAATTAACGGCACCCCGATTGGCAACCCCGAACCAACATGGGTCGACATTTGGAACGCCAACTATCCAGGAAGTACTCAGTTCACGAATGCAGGCGGACAGTTTCTCGATGCGCCGTTTGGGGCATGCACTCTCACTCCTTTTGTCGATACTTTTACGCAGCCAATCTCGATGCTCATGAACGGAACAAACTACACAGTCAGAACGAATAGCTGGACCCTCACCTCAACTGCGGCAGGGCACGGCAGTGTCACCAATGGATCAGATGTAACTCAGTCTAAATAATATGAGGTGATCACTTTGGGTGGAAACCGACCTCAGGAGACTAGAATGGCTAGGACAATTTTGCGCGTGATTTTGGTCTTTGTTTCCCTGACGGTGGCTGGATATGGGCAGTCCATGAACGACCCCTACTCGCTCAACTTGGTCAGCACCGAGCTCAACGCGAACAGCGGAGGCCGCAGAATAGTGCGGAGTTGGGCTCAGAAAAGACTCGTCCTGCTGGGGGACGGCGTTTCCGTTGCCCTTCTGAAGCTCCTTGACGATTCCGATCTGAAAAATCCTGAAAAGGTCAGGGATCTCCTGCCGATCATCCGAGACGCGTTTTCGCGGCCGGAGTCGATTGCAATTGAGGCCGACAGGAAACCGAGGGTAACTCTTTTCCTGCTCAACTATATCCGGCAGAACATCTCGGACTCGGAGGCCCAGTCGGAGGTCCAGAAGACGATGGACTTTATCGGCAAAGGGCCCTAGGCGTAACACCAGCGGGCAAACCAACGCTTTGCAGAGTTGGGCCGTGAACGGTACTGGTTTGGCCCACGTGAATGCGAACGTCTACAAATGCTCCTCGATCTCGATTGACAGCCACTGAACTATGGCTAGGATGAAGCGACCCATCGACTATGCAGGCGATCATTCTCGGGCTGACGCTGCTAGCAAGAACGCATGCAGCGGGGTCCACTGTGAGCGGCGTTGTCATCGACTCTGGCGGCTTGGAGGTGGCGCATGCACTGGTCGAGGCTGTGCCCATGGCGGGGAATGAGCCTGAAAAAGGCGGAACGGTGGGAGACCGCCCGAGCCCCTGGATACAAGCGGACAGCCATGGTGGATTCAGTATCAGCTTACGCCCGGGCCGGTATAGGATTCGCGCGAAGGACGAAGCCGACGGATACCCGGACTCGATTTTCATGATGAACAGCGACCCGACGGCAAGATTTCCCGAGATATCGGTAGGAGAGGTCGATTTGTCGGGAGTACGGGTCATCCTCGGGAAGCAAGGGGGCATTCTAACCGGCGAAATCGTTGACCTCGTGTCCAGCAGTCCTGTTCCCCGAGGAAAGGTCACGTTTCGCGATGCGCGGGATCCCAGAGCGTATGTTGAGGTTTTCGCGGACGAGCGCGGACGCTTCCTCTTCGTCGTTCCGAACAAGCCGGTCCTGATCTCCGCCGGAGCAAACGGCTACGGCATCGCCAAATTCGCAGGGGGCGCTGAAGTCACCCTTTCCTCCGGGGAGCGACGCAGCATCGTTCTCGAACTCCAGCACCGTTAGGGGAAATCTCAGGAAAGACAGGATGTTTCCCAGTTTTTCCAAGAAACAATCACGCGGTTTCAGATCGATCCCTTGCTTACTCGGCGAAGAAAATCTTCGGCATCGGCGCGCGCTTTTTCCATAAGGAGAGGCTTGTGGCCGAAACATGGGTCGATATTTGGAACCCCAACTATCCAGGAAGTACGCAGTTCACGAGTGCAAGCGGACAGTTTCTCGATGCGCCGTTTGGGGCATGCACACTCACTCCCTTTGTCGATACTTTTACGCAGCCAATCTCGATGCCCATGAACGGAAGAAACTACACAGTCAGAACGAATAGCTGGACTTTCACCCTCAACTGCGGCAGGGCACGGCAGTGTCACCAGTGGATCAGATGTAACCCAGTCTAAATAATAGAGGTGATCACTTTGAGTGGGAACCGACCTCAGGAGACTAGTGTTTTCCAGCGCCGGAGTCGGCTACACCAGCAATGGTCCCACTCAATGAAAGTGCCCATAGCGCAATCGATCCTCGTACTCTTCAGTCTTTCATTGTTTGGGCGGGGGTTGCCTCATGAACAGGGCGTCTCGGCGACTGCGGCGCCGCCCCTAAACTACAGAGTGGGGCATTTTGACCTCAAGGACGCGATCCTCAGAGACGGTATTGCCGAATTGGGCTCCAACTCAATTGATGGGCTGCACCTAGGGCTGGAAGAGGTGCCCCGAGACAAAATTGAGCAGGACCCAAGGCCACTGAGCGCGCACTTTTCGCTGCACCTTGATGGCAGCACCGTGAAGGAGATCCTAGACGCACTCTGCGGCTCTGACTCGCGTTACACCTGGTCAGTGGACGGGGTATCAATCAACATTTACCCTCGGTCAACCATCGCAGACCCTGGCTACCTCTTGAATCTCCGACTGGAGAAGGTGGCTCTGGACAGAGTCCCAGACCCCGATCAGGCGTTGTCCGCACTGAGCCGCCGGTATCCGAACGAGCAAATTGGCTATATGCAGGCTGGCGGAGACATAAGCTATGTCGAGCCATGGACAGTGAGTTTCGAGCATCTCGCGGTCCGCCAGTTCGTTAACAGGCTTGCCGAGCACATGGGATCACAGAGTTCGTGGATATGGCAGGGAGGCCGGGACGAAAGAATGTTTACATTCCAAAAGGGGGGATTCCAAACGCGTCCGACCGAATGACTCGGGACAGATGCCTTTGTGGGGGGATTTGGGGCAGACGGGACGTTTCCTGATTTTTCCTCGGAAACAATCACGCGTTCTCAGATCAGGCCCTTGCTTACTCGGCGAAGGAAATCTTCGGCGTCGGCGCGCGCTTTTTCCATGAGGGCGGGCTTGTGGCCGAATTCCATCTCGATTTCCTGCAGCGCCAGTTCTACCGCGACTTTGGGTTTGTAGCCGCGTTTTATGAGGGTTTGAGCACGGTCTGCGAAGGTGTTGTCAGTGGGCGGGTTTACGTCTTTCCTGGCCGCGGCAAAGCTGGGCTCGGATTCGCACTTGTGATCGCGGAACTTCGCGGCGGCCAGGCGGTCATACGCGCCCATGGCCTCTACACCGCTCAGCAGCGTGGGGACAGGATATCTCCATCGGCAATTCGAGCACGACCAGCCGTTCTCTTCGCCTTCGAGCCAGATCAACGAACGTTCCATATCGCCACGACCAGACAGCAACGACTAGCCTAGCACCGCAACCGACGGTGCCCCAATGATATAGCGCATTCCCCGCTAGAGACGACACCCACCTTCTCGAGAGCGTGGAATGCCGGAGAGATCAAGAAGCGCAGATAAGATCGTTTTTGCGGCAAGTTATAGTATCTTGGCAAGCTTGGTAGTGGGTCAGGTTGACGGCGTTTACCACTAAGGACACAAAGTCACACGAAGGAAAACCCAGCCAGCGCGGCCCTTCGTGATACTTCGTGCTCTTTGCGGTACCTGTCTTTTGTCTTCCGTCCTCGAACTGACCCACTGCCGCAGGGTTGGTAAGCTTTTGTCCGTCTTGATCGTTTTTCGGGACCCGTGCAATTTTGGAAGCCAGAGGAAACAATCATGAAAATCGCGAAGGATGTTACAGAACTGATCGGCCATACCCCACTGGTGCGGCTGAATAAAGTGACGGAAGGTTGTGTGGCCGAGGTCGTCGCAAAAATGGAGAGCCAGAACCCGCTCGCCAGCGTGAAGGACCGCATCGGCGTCAGCATGATCGCAGAGGCGGAACGCGCGGGAAAAATTCATCCCGGAAAAACCGTGCTGGTTGAGCCGACCAGCGGTAACACTGGCATTGGCCTGGCTTTTGTGGCGGCGGTGAAAGGCTACCGGCTGATTCTGACCATGCCTGAGACGATGAGCATGGAGCGGCGGGTTTTGCTGCTGGCTTTCGGCGCGGAGCTGGTGCTGACGCCGGGGCCTAAGGGAATGAAAGGCGCCGTCGCCAAAGCAGAAGAAATTCTGGCCGCTACTCCCAACGGATATATGCTGCAGCAGTTCGACAACGCTGCCAATCCCAAGATTCATCGCGAGACTACCGGACCGGAAATTTGGGACGATACTGACGGGAAAATCGACTTTCTGGTCTCGGGCGTGGGCACGGGCGGGACCATCACCGGGGTGAGCGAATATATCAAGCCGAAGAAAGCGTCGTTCAAAGCGGTCGCCGTGGAACCGGCTGAGAGTCCGGTGCTCTCGGGCGGCAAACCTGCGCCGCACAAGATTCAGGGCATCGGCGCCGGCTTTGTCCCCAGGATTCTGCGCCGTGATTTGATCGACGAAGTCATCACGGTCACGAACGACGAAGCGATCGCGATGGCGCGGCGGTTGCCGCTGGAGGAAGGTCTGCTGGTGGGGATATCGTCGGGAGCCGCTGTAGTCGCGGCTTTGCAGGTGGCACGCCGTCCGGAAAACAAAGGAAAGCTGGTAGTCGTGATCATTCCTTCGTTCGGAGAGCGTTACCTGAGTAGTATTCTGTTCGAGGAATTGCGGAACCGGGCGCTCCAGCTTCCGACGGCCACGGTTCCTATCTGAGCTTTCGTTTGAACTTTCATTTGAACTGTGATCCGAACTCATGTCCGGTCTGCTGTCCCAAATTCGCGAAGACATTGACACCGTGGTGAAGATTGATCCCGCTGCGAAATCGCGGCTGGAAGTGTTCGTGTGTTATGCGGGGCTGCACGCGGTGTGGGGTTACCGCGTCACGCACTGGTTCTGGAACCATGGCTTCTTGCTCCTCGGGCGCTGGCTTTCGCAGGTGGTGCGTTTTTGGACGGGGATTGAGATTCATCCCGGCGCTGAGATCGGTCGGCGGCTGTTCATCGATCACGGATCGGGAGTGGTGATCGGGGAAACCGCCGTCGTGGGCAACGATGTGACGCTCTATCAGGGTGTGACTCTGGGCGGCACCGGCAAGGAGCGCGGCAAACGGCATCCTACGATTGAAGACGACGTAGTGATCGGCGATGGCGCCAAAGTTCTGGGCAACATTACGGTCGGCCGCAACTGCAGGATCGGCGCGGGTTCCGTGGTGCTGCGCAGCGTGCCCGAGAATTCCACAGTGGTCGGAGTTCCCGGCCACATCATCTTCCGCGACGGCGAACGTGTGGTGATCACCGATCCCCGGGAGATCAATGATCCTCTTTCGGAGGCGCTGGCGGCGGTCGCAACCGAAGTGAGCAAACTGCGCGAGCGCGTGCAGCAACTCGAGGGCACGGGCGCTGTTCCGCACGAACCTCTGTCGGCTTCCATGCAGAGGATTATGGAAGACATTGATTACCAGATCTGAGGCGCGAGGCCGCCCACGCCGTGGTGGGAAAATCCCTCAGACGCCACCAGTCGTGCAGACTTGTAGGGATCCTTCGCTTCGCTCTGGATGACAATGCAAAACGCGGACTGAACATACTCAGTCTGCAGCCGAGGCCCGTCCTCCCGTTTCATCCCAGATGCGCACGCCCTTGGTTTCGCGCAGCAACAGACTGCCCACGATAAACGTTATCCCGGCTACGATCATCGGATAATAGAGCCCCGCATAAATGTTGCCGGTAGCCTTAACCGACCAGAGGCCGATCAATGGCAGCAACCCGCCAAACACGCCGTTTCCTATGTGATAAGGCAGAGAAACCGATGTGTAACGAATCTTCGCCGGAAAGGCCTCAATCAGGTAGGCTGCGATCGGTCCGTAAACCAGACACACGTAAAGCACTTGTATAAACACCAGCAAAACCAACTTGGGCAGATTCGGATTCGGCGCCTCTTTCGCGGGAACCAGCGCGCCGTTCGCGTCCGTGGTCATGGGCGTCAGTTTCGTCGCGCCGGTCACTTTGTCCTTGGCGGAGGTTACCGTGACAATGTTGTTTCCCGCGGCGCGTGCCATTGCCTTGTAGATCGGTATATACGTTACGACCGCAAGCAGGCAGCCCAACATCATGAGCTTCTTGCGTCCGATCTTGTCGGAGAGCGCGCCCACTACGGTAAAGAACGGCATCCCGCACAGCACGGCAATTGCCACTACTTCGTTTACAGTTTTGGGATTAATTTTCAGGATCCCGCCCAAATAAAACAGAGCGTAATACTGTCCGGTATACCAGACGACACCCTGCCCGGCCGTCGCTCCAAACAGCGAAATCAGAACAATTTTCAAATTCGCCCACTTGGCGAAAGCATCCTTGAGGGGTTGCGCGGAAGTCATCCCCGTCGCCTTGAGCTGGGCGAAGATGGGAGATTCCTTCATCTTCAAGCGGATATAGAGTGAGATCAGCACCAGGACGATGGAGACCAGGAAGGGGATGCGCCAGCCGTACGCGGAAAAGTCGTCCTTCGACATGGAATATTGCGTACCCAGGATCGCGACCAGCGAGAGGAAAAAACCGAGCGACGCCGTGATCTGGATGAAGCTAGTATAGAAGCCGCGCTTCTTATCAGGGACGTGCTCGCCCACGTAAACTGCGGCGCCGCCGTATTCTCCGCCCAACGCCAGTCCCTGCAACACCCGGATCAGAAGCAGCACGATCGGGGCGAACCAGCCTGCCGTCTTGAAGGTCGGCAACAGGCCGATGGCGAACGTCGAAAAGCCCATGATGGAGAGCGTCACGAGAAAGGCATACTTGCGCCCCACCAGGTCGCCGATGCGGCCGAAGAATAATGCGCCGAAAGGCCGGACCAGAAAGCCGACGGCGAACGTCGCGAGATAGGCGAGATAGGCGAATGTGTCGTTTCCCTGAGGATAGAACTTCAGGGCCAGGATCAAGGTGAGACTGCCGAAAATGTAGAAGTCGTACCACTCGATCATGGTGCCAACCGACGATGCCATGATCACGCGCCAGATGCTGTACTCTGCATTCACCGTTCCCGCTACTTGCGCGGTACTCGCCATGCCCGCCTCCATTGACCTTTGGTCCGCCTGCCGGACCGTATCCTTGGGATTTCACTGCCGGAAGTGCTGCAAATTGGCGGCTCATTTTACATGTTTACGAGCTTCGGGCAAGGAAGATCTTATCCGCGGATTTTGGGACGACTAGGCTGGATAGAATTCAGTGGAAATTTCTGGAGGCCAGGAAAGCTGGTTTTGACCGGAAGATCTTCTTGAGCGGCCGGACGATGAAGAACGAAGTAGGGAGCGCAAGCCAGCGCGGAAATCAGCAGTCAGATCGGGAGTCAGACGCGGGTTGCGATTCAGACGCTGGCGGAACGGTGTTTGGCCGCACTCGACTTCACCCGGGGCATAATCTCCGCGAGAGCCGGAACGGATTCCGGAATCGTCAGGTGCTGCTCCGGCAGCGGCGATCCCTTGCGGATCGCTTCGGTCAGCATCTCCAGGGCCAGATCCGTGTTCGGGCGAATAAAGATTGTCGCGGCCAATTCCCCGTTTCGTACCCAGGCCTGCCCTGTCTTGGGCATGCCATCGCAACCCGTGAAGGGCATTTTCAGCCAGCGCTCGCGGTCTCCAATTGCCAGTTCCGCAAACGCTTTTCTCGCGCCCATGGCCATGCTGTCATCCTGGGCGCCCACCAGTTCAATGTGCATCTCGTGCGAGGTGCGCAGGCGCAGCCAGGAACTCACCGCGCGATAGGAACTTTCTTCGGTCCAATTGGCGCGCATCACTTTCGCTTGAATGTTGGCTGGTTTGGTTTCATTCATTCCGCGGGTTCGATCCTTGGCCGCGGAGCTCGCCGCCGGACCTTCAATGTACAGCACCGACCCGCCCTCGGGCAGCAATGCGGCAAACTGCTTCCCCTGAATTCTGCCAACTTCCACGTGGTCGGAACTGATGGAAAACACGGGAACGCCAGGATAGGCCCTGCGCAGTTGCGCAATGTAGTCCACCTCGTGATTCAGGACGACCCAGCCCATCCCTGCAGCCGCGGCGGCGCGCCCCACCTGCGGAAACGCCGTTCCTCCAGCGGGCTCGAAAATAATCGCGTCGGGCCGCGGGCCCGTTGTGTTCTGGATGAACTCCAGCAGTTGCTGGCTCTGTTTCAGGGAGTCATTATTGGCCTGAATGATTTTCACATCCACGCCGAGACGGCGCGCGGCTTTCTCCGCGGCCGCTGCCTGCTCCTGCTGGTAGTCGTTCTCGTTGTTGGTCAGTGAAACTATAAAGCTGAGTTTTTTCATCGTGTTCCCTGCTCGGATCATATTCCAACCGGATGGAATGCGGGGGTAACCAGAGTAACCATGAGCGGTGCTCATGTGGAGCGGACCTGTCCTGAGCGCAAGTCGAAGGAACTCTTGCCCGCTGATTTTGACTCTGCTGTTGATTCTGCAGTATCAGCGGCGGGCAGTTCGGATAACTTCTAGCTGCCGGCGGAAGCGCCCTTGGCCAGGTTGCCAATAAACGATTGCAGATTTTCCTGCAGAGCGGTGCGATCGGTGTCCGTCAATTCCACGAAGCGGAACGGCTGCATCCATCCCTGCGTCGCCCACATGGGAAACAACATCTGCGCCTTGCCGCGAATGGTGGAACGGTCGATGTGAAAAATCAGCTCCACTTCGATTTTTTCATCCAGAGGCTTTTCCAGATTGATGACGCCGCCGGTGGTCGAAAGCTGGTGCAGCGCGGCCCGCAATTGCCGTTTGTTAGGCAGCCGAATGAGCACCAGCACCGAGCCCCGCAGTTTCACGCGGAAAGGACGGTCGTTCAGCGTCACGGCCTGCGGCTCAGGACGCGGCGTCGCCGGCTTCCCCGCTTGTTTCTCGTTCTGTATCTCGACCTGCCCTATCTCAACCCGCGTTTCAGTTTGCCCTTCAGTCGGAGTCACGGCCTGCGTCGCGACAGGAATTCCGACCGTCTCGAAACGTAGTTCGTTTCGTGTTTCCGCCTGCGTCTGGTTCGGCGTTTCAGCCTGCGTTTTGACGTGCGTTTCCGCTTGCGGTTCAACCACGGGGTCGGCCTGGGTTTCGATCTGGGTTCCGACCTGGGTTCCGACCTGGATTCCGACCGTCTCGAAACGAATTGCGTTTCGTGTTTCCGCCTGCGTCTGGTTAGGCGTTTGGGCCAGCGGCTCGTTCTTCGTCTCAGCTCGCGTTTCGTCCGTCTCGAAACGCATTTCGATCTGCCTTTCGTTCTGCGTCTCGACCTCTCCGAAGCACAACTCGGACTGCTGCGCCGCCTGCGCTTCTGCAGGCAGATTGGCGGGCGTGGATTCTGGAGTGTCGGACATATATCTCGCTCAGTATGGCAGAGGACGAAATTCGAGCGAGATTACGGAAGCCCCACGCCCTTCGAAGCGGAGCTCAATCGCCGGGAGGATTTTGTTTTCGTCCGATTTCAGGCCGCAGGGTTACTGTCTATTTGCGGCTCAAATGCGCCTCGGTGTTGGTCGTGAAGAGGTTGTATGGCCAGGCCTTTTTGCCGGCGGGCGGTACGCTGGAGTTTGCTGAGTTGCCGGACGCCGGGCTGAGAGATGACGCAGTGGCCGCTGGTGAGGCGCTTCCGAGCGCCGGATCGCGCGGGGCGGTCACATTCCAGTCTTCGGGCGGGTCGGCAACTCCCCAGAAATTTCCGTGCGTATAGAGCGCAGCGCCGATCAGGAAATATTTGCCATCGTTTCCCAGCGGCAGACAACTGGCCACACGCGCGGTCACGCTTCCACCGGCGGGCAGATCGCCAATCATGATGGGAGTTTCGGGGGCCAAGGCGCGCGGGCTGCGCAATCCGCATCCCTGCGCGCTGACCAGAATCGCTACACATTTTTCTGCGAAAGGACGAACCCGATCCAGACTCGTAACGGCGACGGGAATCTCCACGCGGATGCGGGTGCTGCGGCGTAGCGCTTTGGGTGTCTGGACTTCCATGTCTATGCCTTCATATTCATGCTTTCGTGGAGCGTGCCTCCCAGTCTGACGAGAGCGGCTCACGCGGCTTCCCGAACTCCATTCTGACAGGTCGGGAACCGGATTCTCAGATGCCGTAAGGTTCTCCGGCAGTGACAAAAGTAACTTGGGAAGCGTGGGCAGAAGCGGGAATGCCGATAAAATAAATTTAACTCCATCTCGCTGCGGTCCGCTTACGCAAACCGGCGAGCGAACCGCGATTAGCGGGCGTTTCTTCGGCCCCGCTCCACTCCGGCCCTCAAGCCTCGGGCAACGGCGCGCGCGTAGCCGGCGTCATCCATGGCGGCCATGGTCGCGGCTGCGGTCCCACCCGGCGTGGCCGCCTCACCCAGCAGGACGTCCAGATCTTCACCGCTGTGGCGCCAATAAAAGATCCCGTCCGCAAGTGCATGCGCGGCGGCGTTGAGAGCCGTATCGCGGCCGAGGCCCGCTCTCTCTGCCGCCTTGGCCAGCGCCGCCAAAGCGTGATAGCCGTGGCTGGGCGAGAAGGTCGCGGTGAAAATGTCGATGCGATCTTCAGGAATTTCCAGCACCGGACCCACGTGCGCGAAGAATTTCCGGATTCGCTCGCGACCGTGCTTCGCAACTTGACGATCGAACGCCAAGGCCGTCAAGCCGCGCCCGATGCGGCAAACCGGACTGGGCATGGCCCGCGCCCACTGCACGGGAGTGCCGAGCCGCAGGCGCAGCTTTTTGATCGGGATTCCTGCGGCGAGGCTGACGGCGAGGATAGGTTTTCTTATGATGCCGGAGCGCTCGACTTCAGTCAGCAGATCCGCGACTGAAAGCGGGCGTACAGCGATGATCAGCATGTCCGCCTGCGCGACTGCCGATTTCAAGTCACGGGCGGCCTCGATGCGAAACTCCCGGCGCAATGCTCGCAGCTTTTCCGGATTGTGATCGTGCACGACGATGCGACCGTCATATCCATCCCGGCGCAAACCCGCGATTAGCGCGCCGGTGATGCGGCCTCCACCGAGAAAGACTGTGGTTTTGGGTTGCATGCGCGGCATCTTCCGTTGCTTGCGCCGCGCTTTCGTTCGCGTTCGACCCATCCTAACGGCTCGCCAGCCCGCCGGCGGTTTCTCCGCCGTCGATGGTGATCACCTGCCCGGTCACGTAGGCAGCATCGTCCGATGCAAGATAAGCGAACAACGCTGCAACCTCTCGCGGCTCCGCGTGACGGCGCAGGGGAATCTTGCGGTTCACTTCCTCCAGCATCGCGTCGCTATATTCCGCTCGCTGCATCGGGGTAAGCACATATCCCGGCGCCACGGCGCACACGCGGACTTTGGGCGCAAGTTCCACAGCCATGGTTTTGGTGAGCGAGATGACTCCGGCCTTGGTGGCGTTATAGACGGCGTAGTAAGGCTGGCCCACCATCCCGTTGGTCGAGGCCATTTGTAGAATCACGCCGCTGCCCCGCTCGGCTGAAAAATTTTCCCACATGTGGCGCGCCGCAGTCTGCGCCACGTAGAACACGCCGGTGAGATTGACGGAGAGAACTTTCTCCCATTCTTCCGGAGTAATGTCGAGAAACTTGTGGCGGACGCTGATGCCGGCATTGTTGATGAGCACGTCGACCCCGTCCATCAGGCGGACGGCCTCGCCGAATGCGGCTTCTACCTGCATGAGGTCGGTGACATCGGCGATGATGGCCTCGGCCAGGCCGGCCAACTCGCGGCGGATGTGGTCGCATCCCTGGGCGTCGCGATCGAGCACGCAGACGCGCGCGCCTTCTTCCAGGAATCGCGCCGCCGTGGCCGCGCCAATTCCGCTCGCGCCCCCCGTGATCAGGACGCGCTTTTCTTTCAGACCTCGCATGGGATTCCCTCGTGGCTCAATTTAACCACGAAGGGACTCCAGTAGCTCATTCAGATTTCGTTAGATCGGTTTGCCGCGGAAGAAGTAGATCAGCTCGATGATCAGGATGACGACCACCATCAGTTCGAGCACGAAGGCGCGGCTCTGGTTGAACTGGTCCACCATGAAGCGGTAGAGATCTTCGGCGGTTTTCAGCTTTTCCTTCACCAGGTCTTTGTAGTCGGGCACGCCGACTTTCTGCGCGGCCTGTTTGTAGA
>Ga0302325_10001105_pt1 | contig 70122 bp, 52 predicted proteins | sample Palsa_T0_2_FD_201948 | JGI IMG/M metagenome (GOLD analysis project Ga0302325, IMG submission 201948) | Peat permafrost microbial communities from Stordalen Mire near Abisko, Sweden - Palsa_T0_2 | ecosystem: Environmental > Terrestrial > Soil > Palsa > Peat permafrost | place: Sweden: Abisko...
GCGGCGGCGATGCCGGAACCAAAGATGGCGCACATGGCGCTCGCTGCGATCAGAGTGACGGTCTTGACTTTCATGATGTTCTCCCTGGACTTTGCAGTTTGGAAAAATGAATCGATCCGGTTCGTCGAGGCCTGGTTCAATGCCCTTGTCCATCAAAACGTCGAGATCCTCAAAGCGTTGACAAAACATAACTTATGGCAAGGAGGGTAAATGTGATGCGATCTTGTTTCACGACCCGATTCATGCGTCGGGCGAAGTCAGCTGATCTGTGCATATGTGGCAATATCAGCGCTGCTCAATCCACCGAAGAGAGCCATGTCGACAACCCGGCGCGTGTTTTTGCAAAGCGTGACCCTCAGCGTATGTGCGCTGCCGAGTTGGGCGTCGGTCCTGACTGCAAGCCCGAGCGTGCCGCCGCCGCCGGGTTTGCTGCGGATCGAACGCGTTCTCTTCGATGCGCGCCGGACACATGCGTTGGCGTTCGCCGAGGCGGCGCGTCAGTTGGGCGCGCGTACTCTTGCGATCTGGGGGGATGTCGAGGACCCTTGGTATCGGCAATTGAGCCGGCGGTGGCAGTCCCGGCGAGTACCGATCGCAGGCATGACCGACTTTCGAACCTTGTTCTTATTGCAGACGATGGCCGCCGATGCGGGATTGCGTCCCGTTTTGCGCATTCACCACCGCATGCGCGACGGGTCGACCGCGCATGAAGCGTTCGGCGCGCAGATGTACCGTGCGTTGTCGGACCAATGCTTGGCGCAGCGCGGTGAAAACTGGAGCCGCGACATTGCGCGGCTGGTGACGAGCTTGCCGGAATGCAACGCAATGACGATGCGACGCGGCAATCTTTGCGAGGCCAATTTGCGTGCCCTGGGATCAAAGTCCCTGGTGACTTGGGTGATCGCGTAGTTTACCCTTCGACCATGGGCAGACTTACGATGGGCGGACTGCTGGTGCGCTTTTTAGTGTCGCTGTTGTTGGTGCTGGCCACCTATAATCCCAGTGGACTGTCATTCGTGGGCTGGGTGCAGGGCAATTTTCCGCACGTGCAGCCCGACCAGGCAGTGGTCGGCTTGGCGCTCTTGGGGCTATGGATCTTCTTCGTGCACGCCACTTGGCGCTCGTTGGGCGCACTCGGCGTATGTTTGGGATTGGCTTTCTTCGGTGCGGTTGTTTGGATGGTCAGCAGTTGGGGATGGGTTTCTTCCCCGAGTCACACGGCGCTGATTTGGCTGGTGCTCCTGATCGTGGCCTGCATGCTGACCATCGGGTTGTGCTGGGGGCTGATCCGAGCACGGGTTTCCGGCCAGGCGGTCGTGGAGGAAGTGCCGCGCTGATCCGCGCCTCGATGCGCTCAGCGCTCAATGCGCTCAGCGCTCAATGCGCTCAGCGCTCAATGCGCTCAGCGATCGATGCGCTCAGCCATTGCCGGATCTGGCAAGCGGCGGCGAGACCAGACCGAAGCGGCGCTCGCGCCGCGAGTATTCCTGAAGCGCATTCGCAAAGGCTTGCTCGTCGAAGTCCGGCCAGCAGCAGTCCACGAAGTGCAGTTCCGCGTACGCGCATTCCCACAGTAGAAAATCACTCAGGCGTTTCTCGCCGCCCGTGCGAATCAGCAAATCAACGGCGGGAGCCGAAATGGAATTATCGACCGCAGCCAGATGCTGCGCGAAGCGCGAAGGTCCGGCGTCATGCTCGAGTCCCATCCTGCGGCTGGCCGCCAGGAGACTGTACTGCGCCGAGTAGTCGACGGCTATGCGCAGCTGCATTTTGGTGCCTTGCGCGGTGAGCTGTTCGCTGCTCTCGATCGCACGCTTGAGGTCGGCCGACAACCTATCGCGGCGCCCGAATATATTGATGCGGATGGATTGTTCCAGGCAGCGCCGCGTTTCCGTCATCAGGTATCGACGCAGCAATGTAAACAATGCGCTCACCTCGGCCTGGGGGCGGCCCCAGTTCGCGGCGGAGAAGGCGTACAGGCTCAAGATATCGACACCGCGGCGTGCGGCGGCCTCGACGACCGTGCTCACTGCTTTGGCGCCGGCGCGGTGTCCGGCGGTTAGGGGCAGATGACGCTGGGTCGCCCAGCGCCCGTTGCCGTCCATGATGATGGCTATGTGCATGGCAAAGTACTTAACAACACAAAGTTAAACGACAAATAGAATTTAAATTGACCATCCTGTGCCGGTCCATCACGCGCGCCGCGTTGCCTTGATCACGGCTTCGACATGATCCAGATAGCGGTGGAGCGCGGTTTTGCCGAGGGCCGTCAGCCGATATATGGTCTTCGGCCGCCGCTCTTCGAAGGATTTGTTGGAAGTCAGGTATTTCGCCTCCTCCAACTTGCGCGCGTGAGCGCTCAAGTTGCCGTCGCTGACGTCGAACAGCGCCTTCAGCTCATTGAAGGTAAGTTCCTCGCGAACCGCGAGCGCGCTCATGATCCCCAAGCGCACGCGCTCATAGACCAGGCGGTCGAAGGAAACCGAATCCGCATCTTGCGGGTTAGCCGGCACGGCGGCGAGCTTGGATGACCGCGGCGGGGCCGATGAACCCAAGCGGCGCGTGCTGGGGCGCGCGCTAGATTTGGCGGCCATGACCCACGCGTCCAATGAGAATGCCGAAGGCGATGTGCAGGCCGCCAAAGCCCGCGCCCAACATCAAAATCTGCGCCCCGCCGGGCAACAGCAGCGCCAACACACCCAGTGCGGCAAACGATGCGCCCAAAAGGCCGATGGTGCGGGTGGTGACCGTGCTTGCCGAAATCAGCGCACATCCATAGAACAGCAGCCAGCTGCCGGGAATGGCGTGAAGATTGCCGTACGACCAATGCACCGCCGTCATGATCAAGCCGGCTGCAAGGGACGGGACGAGACACAAAGCGAATTTTCGGATCGGCGTGCCGATGAGCCGCAATCCCCGCAGCGATGACTCACGCACGAGCAAGGCGCTGCCCACACCGGCCGCGGCAAGAGCGGCCAGCAGCCAAATCTCCAACCAATGCTCGTGCAGGCTCGGCGCGGCTGAGAGCGCCGCGGCGAGCAAACCGATGGCGCCCAACGCGATTCCGGCCGAGCCCGGCACCACGAAGGACGCAGCGCCTTCCATGGAATCGCGGATGTAGCGCAGCGTCGCCGCTGCGTGAGAATCAATATGGACGGTATTGGCGGATTTCGGCACGCATCGACACTAGCGCCTGTCGCCGTGCATCGTCAAGTACTTTGCGACATAGAGTGCCGGCTCCCCCAGCAGGTTGCGCCTCGGGTCCATCGCAGCGTTGGTCGCTCCATTCTAGGGCACATAATGTTAAAAACCGCCGATTCGCGCGCTGCGACGCATTGTCTCTGCGAAGCAGTTCTCATCTTTGGTATTTGCCTGCACCGCTTTGACCCGGCGCCCGGAGCGGTGCCGTGCAACTGTGACTCACGCCATGTCGAAAACCTCGCAATTGCCCGACCCTTGTTGGGCAGTGCAATCGAGACATTCGCATCAGGCGAACGATGGGCGGCGCGCGACGAAGTCGCTCGAATGGCGATCGCGACAAGGGACGGATAACGATGCCTAAGGCAGCAAAAAATTTGGAGTCGGCGGCATCTGATGCGGCTGAGCGTCCGGTTCGACCATTCAAAAAGCAAAGATTCACGGTGTTCCTGGTCACCGGCGACGATACGTTGTGGCCGCTGGTCGGCGCCGACCTCAGCGGCGACCTGATTCTCAAGCAAGTGGATTCCACCGATGAGCTGCTCGCGACCGTGCCGGCCGGCCAACCTGGTATCGTGCTGTGGGACGCGCGCGGCCACGACGATCCCGCTTCGGTAATCTCGAAACTGAGTTTGCACTCACCGCGATTCGTGTTGATTGCCCTCGATACGACAGCCAGCGCCGGCGCCTGGACGTTGCCGCTGCAGCACCGGCAGATCCTGGCAAGCGTCGGACTGCCGCTTTCCAGCGCCGTTCTTGGCAAGGCTTTGGAAAGCGCCCGAGAAGAAATCGGCGCGCGACTGGCTCTGCTTGGCGATAACTCGAGCACGCCGGCTCCGCCCGCTAAGGAGGCTGGTAAGAATCGATGGTTGCTGATCGCCATCGCCGCAGCGGTCGTGGTGGCCGGCGCCGCGGCCTATGTGTTGATGAGCGGCGGCGGCACATCGGACAAGTCCGCGGCCAAAGTCGACGCCAAGGTTGCGCCGGGGGCGGCCATTCCGGGTACGGCGCCGGCAGCCAACTCGGGAAGCGGGCAACTGCCGAACGGGACAGGAGCGCCGGCCAATGCGCCGGAGGCCGTGGATGAGAAGGTGGACGGACTGGTCGAAAAGGCGCAGCAGGCAATGCTGGAGCGGCATTTCATCGATCCGGCCGCCGGCAGCGCGCTGACTCTATACCGCGATGTATTGCTCATCGATCCGAGCAACGGCGAAGCTCGGCAGGGCCTGCAGAGACTCGCGGAGATTTTGATCGCGCGCGTGCAGTCGGCATTGGACGAGCGCAAGTTCGACCTGGCGCTCCAGTCTCTGGAAACCGCGCGCAGCATCGATGCCAACGATCGCCGCCTGTCGGCGCTCGACGAGCGCATCGCCAGCCTGCGCGCCGAGTTGGGCCCGGCGCAGATCACCGCGGCGCTGAATGCGCAGAACTTCGACCGCGCAATGCAGCTGATCGACGACGCCGGCCGGGCTAAGTCGCTGCCTCCGGCCAAGCTGGCGCAACTGCGCGATGACGTGCGCAAGCGGCGCGACGAGTTCGAAATGGCACGGCTGCTGAAATTGGTCGATACGCGCCTGCAGCAGGGCAGGCTCGTTGACCCGCGGAATGACAGCGCAGCCATATACCTCGAGCAGGCGAAGGCTGCGGGCGCCACGGCGGCCGCGCTGCAGCCGCAGTATCAAGAGCTGCAGCAGCAGTTGGCGCTGGCGGTGCGCGGCGCCATCGACGCCAAGCACTTCGGTGAGGCGGAGCATTGGCTGGCGGAACTGCGCGATATCGGCGCCTCGGGCGTAATCGTCGCCGGCTTGCAGAAAGACTTGACGGCAGCACGCGCCGCAGCCGCGCCGGCCAAAGTGGAGCAACCGCAGTTCTTCGATCTTGCGCAAACACGGCTGGCGCAAGGAAAACTACTGGAGCCCGATAACGACAACGCGCTCTACTATGTGAACCAACTGCGCGGCACCGACCCCAAGAACGCTGCGCTTCCGCAACTGTCCGGCGCCGTGCAGGACCAGATTCTGGAACGCGCGCGTACGGCGCTCGATGCCGGCGACACGGCCAAGGCGCAAGCCATGCAGCAACTGGCCACGGGGCTCGGCGCGACTCCGAACCTCGAGGCGTTCAGCGACAAGTTGCGGCAGAAAATGGCTGCGGCGAGCGCGACACCCGATGTGCCGGAGCAATCCCTGACGCGGCTGAACAAACTGGAAGTCGTTTATCCGGAACGGGCGCTGGAAAAGGGGCTCGAAGGCTGGGTGCAGATCGGATATACCGTGAATCCGGACGGTACCGTCGGCAACGTGAAGGTCTTGGACGCCAATCCGCCGCATACCTTCGAGCAGGCCGGCAGCAAGGCCGTGAGCAAGCTGCGTTATCAGCCCGTCATCCAGGGCGGCAAACCTGCGGCGGTCAACACGCAGGTGCGCGTTGTGTTCCGCATGCCGAAATAGCGCGTCATCCGGATGACCATTCAAACCGCAACCCTGCCGAGCAGCGCGGCGGCGCCGACGACCCCGGTGCCGGAGCGCCCACGCGACCCTGCCGTTCGTGCTCCTTCGACTCGCGCGACTTCGCTGTGCCTGGTCGTGCACGATGAAATGGAACTGCGCCTGCGCCTCGCCGGCTTGCTGCGCCGGGCCAATCCGAGGCTCGACGCCGATACGGTAACGCGCGCGGGCTTCGACGCGATTTCCATCGATCGTCTGCGTGCCTATAGCTGCGTGATGCTGATCATAGAATTCTCGCCGCCCGAAGCCGCAGCCGGACCGCTCGCTTGCCTGGCGCGCGTGCACGAACAATTGCCGGATTTGCCGATATTCGTGTTCGCTCGCGGCGGCAATGAGCGTACCGCCGCGCGCGCCATGAAACTGGGGGCGAGCGACTATTGGCCGATTTACTCGGTAGTCCTCGGAGAATTGGCCAGCGCCCTGCAGCCCATCGTCGAGCCGCCGCCGAGCAATGACATGTCCCGCGCGGAGGGCGGCGATCGATGGCGTCAGCCGGAAATTGCCGGCTACACGCTGATGAAGAAGATCGCGCAGTCCTCGGTTGCGGCCGTCTACCTGGCGCGCAACAGCGAGTTCAACCAGCCCGTGGCGCTGAAAATTCAGGCCATCGACGGCGGGACCGTGGTTTCGCAAGCGGAGCGCGCTCGCTTCACGCGCGAGTGCGAAATATTGTCGAGACTCAATCATCGCAGCATCGCCAATATCCTCGATTACGGCATCACTGAAGAGTACCTGTATCTCGCGCTCGAATACTTTCCGTGCGGCAGTTTGCGCGACCGGATGAAGCATCCGATCAGCGAGAGCGACGCAGTGAACTATGCGCGCCAGATCGGTGAAGCGCTGCAGATCGTGCATGCCGCGCGCGTCATACATCGCGATCTGAAGCCGTCGAACTTGATGTTGACGGACGACAATCGCCTGGTGCTCATCGATTTCGGATCCGCTCGCACGCAGTTGACTCCCGGTGATGAGTCCCGTCCGGAGGATTGCACGGGCACGCCTTATTACGTTTGCCCCGAGCAAACCGCGGACGGCGAGCCGGATGCGCGCGGCGACTTGTACAGCTTAGGGATAGTCCTTTTCGAAATGTTGGCGGGGCACCTGCCGTATACCGGCAGGAATCTTCTGGAGATCCTCGAGGCGCACCGCGCCAACACAATTCCGCGGCTGCCGGAGCGTCTGCAGGCCTACCAGCCGATCGTCAATCGCCTGCTGGCGAAAAATCCGCAGGATCGCTACGCGGACGCCGGGCAGTTTCTCGACGCACTGGATGCGGTGCGCGATGAGTTGAATTCTCGCAGACTCAAAAATGTTCACCGGAGCGCTTGATACATGAAATTCCCCCGACTGTCGGCCGGAGGCTTGGTGGTGCTGGTCATCATTATCGGATTCAGTTTTCTCGGCGTGGTGCTGGTGCCAGGCTTGAAACTGGCGAGCCAGTTGGCGGAGAGCACCCGGGCGCTGAAGTTCGTCGGTCAACAACAACGCAATCCGACGGTCATCCGCGCCTCGCTCGATTCGATACGCGACCGCCTCGCCAATCGCGCCTATGTGCAAGATTCCTTGGATCAGCTGCGGGACGCCACCAACAAGCTGGACGATGCCTTGCGCGAGATCGACGCACCGCGCCAGGCGCGTTGGTTCGCGTCCTCGAGCAAGGCGGCGGGTGCGAGCGACGCGACGGGTGAGAGCGGCAGCGGCGAGCCGATCGCCGGCAAGCACGCCGCCGTGCTCCATGATCTTTGGTCGAGGGAGTACGAAAGTTTGAGTCCGTTGCTGGCTTTCCAGGGCGTACCTTATCAGGACAACGAAACCACCGGCACGGCGCTCACCGACAACGGCAAGGAGTTGGAGCGCGACGTCAACGCGGCGATCCGCACCACCAAGCGCAGCGCGCCGCTGTTGGACAACGAACTGACGGCGATCGTCGGGGAATTGCAAGCCGTCAACGAACGTTCCGCCTCCAGGTTGCGTCTGGTCATGCTAAGCGGCTTGAGTCTAGCCCTGTTGCTGATCGCCCTGGTCAGCGTGCTGCTGATCGCGCGCCAACGGCAAGACGCTCGCTTAAGGGCTGCGCGCCAACAGACCGCCGACATCCTGCGCACGGTGAAAGACGGGCTGTTCCTGCTGGATCGAGACATGAACATCGGTTCCTCGTATTCGAGCGCGCTCGAATCGCTGTTTCAACGCACCGATTTTGCAGGCCTGTCGTTCGAAAGTCTGCTCAAGCACATCGTCTCGGAGAAGACGTTGACCACGGCGTTGAAGTTCGTGGGAGTTCTGTGGGCCGAACGCACCAAGGAGAATTTGGTCAAATCGATCAATCCCCTCGGCGAAGTCGAGGTCAACGTCGACGACGGCAAGGGCAAAGTGGTGACGCGCTTCCTGCAATTCGATTTCCACCGCGTACGTGTCGACGGCAAGATCACCCACGTGCTGGTATCCGTTTCCGACGTGACCGCGCGCGTCGATCTGGCCAGGGAATTGCAGGCTTCGCAGTCGCAAGCTCAGGGTCAGGTCGATACGTTGCTCGGGATATTGCACGTGGACCCTGCCCAGCTGGCATCATTTTTGAGCGACTCCAATGCCGCCATGAAAATGATCAATGCCGTGTTGCGCGAGCCGGCGCGGGAAGAAAGCGCGTTCCGCAAGAAACTGGACACTTTGTTCCGGCTGGTGCATTCGGTCAAAGGCGAGGCGGCCGCGCTGGGGTTGTCCTCGATCGAGAGCCGGGCACATTCCTTCGAGGACCATCTGAAATCGCTTCGCGATAAGACGGACTTGTCCGGAAACGACTTCCTGCCGCTGGTGATCAAGCTCGACGACTTGCTGACCCATCTGCAGTCGGTCGGCGATCTGGTCGCGCGCCTGTCGCGTCTGCACGCGGCAACCTCGAGTGAACACACCGACACGGCGGTCATCGAGGACGGCGCCGTAGAGGCCGGTAAAGCGCCGCAGGGCGGCAAGGCCGCAGCCGCGGATAAGGCGGATGGTGCCGCGGAGGCCGTCCGGGAGAGTTCGAAGCCCGACGTCAAGGCAGACGGCGGCGTCACCGGGATGCTGCAGAAGTTGACGGCGCGCGTGGCCGGCGAGCAGCAAAAGGAAGCGGTGCTGCAATGCATGGGCTTCGACACGATACCCGATGAGTACCGTCGCATCGTCAAGGACATCTCGGTGCAGGCGGTGCGTAACGCGATCGTGCATGGCATCGAACCGGCCGGCGAACGACTTGCGCTGGGCAAGCCCACACAGGGTTCCTTGCGCCTGATGTTCCAAGATCTCGGCGAAGCGGGCTACAAGTACATCGCGGAGGACGACGGCCAAGGACTGTCCACCGAGCGCATCAAAGAAGCCGCCTTGAAGAAAGGATTCATCACGCCGGAGAAGGCGCAGACCCTGGACGCGAAGCAGGTGTTCGCGCTGCTGTTCCAGGCCGGGTTTTCCACCGTGGAGCATGCCACCAAGGACGCAGGACGCGGCGTTGGCATGAACCTGATGGCGACCCTGATGCAGCAGATCGGCGGCAAGGTGGCAGTTGCAACCATGCCCGGCAAGTTCACGCGCCTCACCTTGACGTTGCCGCAGTTAAAGCGCGCCGACACGGAAGCTGCGTGATGGCGAAGAGCGATCCCAACGCCTCTTTGAAGCTGATGATCGTCGATGATTCGAACATCATTCGACGCCGCATCGAGCGCTCGCAGCAGATCGCGCGTCTCGAAGTGGTCGGCTCCGCGAACAACGGACGCGCCGCGGTGGAGATGTTCCGCCGCACCAGCCCGGACGTCGTGACCATGGACCTGACGATGCCGGAGATGGATGGCATCGAATGCGTGCAGCAACTCGTGGCCATCAATTCCGACGTGCTCATCCTGGTCGTCTCCGCGCTTGCCGACAAGGCGACCGCGGTGGAGGCCATCGAGAAAGGGGCCAACGGATTCTTGTGCAAGCCATTCACCGACCGCCAGCTCAACGATGCGCTGGAAGAGCTGTTGTCAGAGGCTTAGATGTTCAAAGAATCCGAAATTCGGACTTTCATCGAGGGCACGACCAATTATTTCGAGGCCACGGCGCAGCAAGCGGCGAGCGTGGGTTCGCCGTATCTGGTGACCGACGGCAATCCCGGTGCCTATGAATACACGGGTGTCATCGGCATTTCCGGCGCACGCAAGGGAGTGGTGTATTTCACCGCGCCGCGCGGCATGCTGACCGTGCTCTTGATGCGCATGCAGGAAACCGATACCAGCGACGAGAGCATCCGCGACCTGGTGGGCGAGGTGGCGAATACGATCTCGGGCAACGCGCGCCGCGACTTCGGCAAGAACTTCGTCATATCGGTGCCGGTGGTCATCGCGCACGACGAAGAGAAGGTCACCACGCCGCATGCACGGTCGTTCGTGATTCCCATCAACTGGCGAACCCACTCGGCCAAATTGGTGGTCTGCCTCGAGTAGCCGGGAAAGGCTGCGCTCGTTCGAGCCTGCCTTCGCCGATTCACGACTTTCGCGAAATCACAACGGGGTGCGAGCTCGACAGTCCGCCGTCCACGGCGATGGCCTGGCCATTCACGTAGGATGATGCGTCGGACGCCAGAAAAAGCGCTGTTTGGGCGATTTCGCGCGGTTCACCGTTGCGCTGCAAGGGATTCAGCTGCCCGATCTTGCCTTCGGTACCGCGCTGGCGCGCACGTTCGAATATGGGCCGGGTCATACCGGTCTCGATCAACCCCGGACAAATGGCATTGATGCGTATCCCTGTGCCCGTCAACTGATTGGCAACGGTCTGCACCAGACTGATGACGCCCGCCTTACTGGCGCTGTACGGGACGCCGCCCGCGCCGGAGCGCAAGCCCGCCACCGATGCGGTGCAGATGATCGATCCGCGCTTTCGCTTGAGCATCTCCAGCGCCGCGTACTTGGCGAGCAGGAAAGTACCGATCAAATTGACCTTCAAGACTTCCGTAAAGAGCTCCACCGTTTCCTCGAAGAACGGCACCAGGCCTCCGCTGATGCCGGCATTCGCATAGCAAACATCGAGTCCGCCAAATTCCTTGACTGCCGTATTGACAGCCCCGGCGACGTCGCTCTCCGCTGAAGAATCCTTGATGAGCGCGACGGCGCGCCCGCCTGCGGCGCGAATCGCCGCCACGGTGGCCTCGACTTCCGGCGCGCGATCGAGTGCCACCACCGCCGCGCCTTCGGCGGCAAACAACATGGCGCTGGCCCGGCCGATGCCGCTGGCCGCGCCGGTAACGATGGCAGTCTTGCCTTCGAGCAGTCCCATGCGACGAATCATCCGCGCATGGATCGCGCGAAGCAACATGGATGTTGCGGCATCCGCGGCGCGGCCGCGCAGGCCGCAGAACGTTCAGATGCGGCGCAGCGTCCAACCCGTAACGGCTATACTTCGCCGCTCGCTTTCGCTGCCTGCGGTTCAAGTTTTTGCTTCAATCTCTTCATTGGGGGTTTACAAGTATGACCGAACAATCAAACAGCATTTCGCGCCGTGAATTCGCCGCGCTATCCCTCGCCGCCGGCGTCGCCGCTGCGGCCAGCACCTCCGCTGCCACGGCCGACGATGTCGTGGACTCGGATGTGAGCATCACGACGCCGAGCGGGGTGTGCGATGCCGCGCTCATCCATCCGAAGGGCAAGGGTCCGTTTCCTGCCGTCATACTGTTCACGGATGTCTTCGGCCTGCGGCCGACGATGCGCGACATGGCCGGGCGGCTGGCGGCGAGCGGCGGCTACGCGGTGCTCGTGCCGAATCCTTACTATCGCACGAGCAAGGCCCCTGGGTTGCCCGCGGGGCTCGACTTCAGCAGTCCGGCGGATAGAGACAAGATCGCGAAGGTGCGAGAGCCGCTGACCGATGAAGCCGTCACCTCGGATACCGTTGCGTACGTCAAGTATCTGGATTCGCAGGCGCTGGTCAACAAGAAGGCCAAGATTGGCGTGTTCGGCTACTGCATGGGCGGGCCTTTCACCATGCAAGCGGCGGCGGCCAATCCGGACCGCATCGGCGCCGGTGCATCCTTCCACGGCGGCGGTCTGGTCACGGACAAGCCGGACAGCCCGCACCTCAAGGTACCGAAGATGAAGGCGCAGTTCTACTTCGCCATTGCGATGAACGATGATCAGCGCCAGCCGGACGCAAAGACCAAACTGGACGAAGCTTTCAAGGCGGCGAAACTGCCCGCGAAGATCGAAGTCTACGATGGTTGCCTGCATGGCTGGTGCGTCAAGGACATGCCTTTGCAGGGCGGAAAACCCATCTACAACGAAGCTCAGGCTGAGCGTGCTTGGGGCGAATTGACTTCGCTCTTCAAGACGGCGCACGTATAGATCTTGAGCCATCGCGGCGTGCTCACGGGCGTGCCGTGAGCGCGGCCGCATCTGCAAGCGGCCCGCATTCCCCGCCCCCCGCATCTTTAATAAGACGCGGCGCCGGCTTTCAAAGGCCTGGTCGCGCCGTTACACTAGGTTCTCAATACAGAACATAATTCTGCAGAGCGGAATAAGAGCTATGAATCAGGCTGGCTACGAGCTCCAGGACGGTATCGCCGTTCTGACTCTGAACAACCCTCCCGTCAACAGCCTTGGGCTAGAGCTGCGCCAGGCCATCCTTGCCGGGCTCGAGCGCGCCAACAATGACTCAGGCGTAGCTGCCATCGTGCTGATCGGGTCAAGCGCGGGATTTTCCGGCGGCGCCGACATCCGCGAGTTCGGAACACCGAAAGCCATGGCGCAGCCGAACCTCGCTACGTTGATCGCCGCGATCGAAAGCAGCGCCAAACCCGTCATTGCCGCCATCGGCGCGCTGGCGATGGGCGGCGGCCTGGAATTGGCGCTGGGCTGTCACTATCGAGTCGGCGCCACAGGGGCGAAAATCGCGCAGCCCGAAGTGAAGCTCGGACTGCTTCCGGGGGCGGGCGGCACGCAGCGCTTGCCGCGTCTGGTGGGTGCGGAGGCGGCGCTCAACATGATCGTCTCCGGCGCCACCGTCGCGGCGGAGAAATTGCGCGCCACGCGGTTGTTCGACGATTTCACCGAAGGGGAGCTTAAGCCGGCGGCGGTTGCTTTCGCACACCGCGTCGTGCGGGAGAAGATGGGAACCAGGAAGGTTCGCGATGTGCCGCTGTCGATGCCGAATCACGAGGCGTTCTTCCAGTTCGCGCGCAATTCGGCAAAGGCGTTGGCTGGACCTTATCCGGCGCCGCTTGCCTGTGTCGAGGCCGTGTCTGCCGCTTTCGATCGTCCTTTCGAGGCCGGATTGAAGCGGGAGCGCGAGCTCTTCAATGCGCTTCTGATGTCCGCCGAATCGGCTGCCTTGCGGCACGTCTTTCTGTCGGAGCGCGCCGCCTCGCATATCATCGATGTACCGAGCGACACGCCCACGCGCCCTATCGCCAAGGTCGGCATCGTCGGCGCCGGCACCATGGGGGGCGGCATTGCCATGACGATGATCAATGCGGGCATTCCGGTGGTGCTCTTGGAGATGAAGCAGGAGGCCCTGAATCGCGGGCTAGAGACCATGCGGCGCAACTACGGCGGCGCATTGAAGAAGGGCACCTTGAGCGAAGCGGCACTCAAGCAGCGCCTGGAGCTGGTGACCCCGACGCTCGAGTACGGCGCGCTGCAAGATGTCGACCTGGTCATCGAAGCGGTATTCGAGGACATCGGGGTGAAGAAGCTGGTGTTCGAGAAATTGGATGAGGTCCTGCGTCCGGGGGCGATTCTCGCCTCCAATACTTCGGCATTGAATCTGGACGAAATCGCGGGCTTCACGCGGCGCCCTCAGGATGTCATCGGACTGCACTTCTTCAGCCCCGCCAATGTCATGCGCCTGCTGGAAGTCGTGCGCGGCGCCAAGACCGCAAAAGACGTGCTGGCGACCGCCATGCAGCTGGCAAAAAAGATCGGCAAGATCGCGGTCGTCGCCGGCGTCTGCGACGGATTCATCGGCAATCGCATGATCGCGCGTTACAGCGACGCCGCACACGAACTTCTCATGGAAGGCGCGCTGCCGCAACAGGTCGACAATGCGATGCAGGAATTCGGCATGGCGATGGGGCCGTTCCGCATGGGCGACATGGCGGGTCTGGACATCGGCTGGGCGGTGCGCAAGCGGCGCGCCGCGCAGTTTCCGAATCGGGACTTTTCCAGCGTGGCGGATGCGCTTTGCGAATCGGGGCGCTTCGGTCAGAAAACCGGTGCGGGCTACTATCGCTACGAGCCCGGGTCGCGCAACGCCGTTCCCGACCCGGTGGTAACCGGCATGATCGAACAATATCGAGAGAAGAAGCACGTGAAACCGCGGCGCGTAAGCAATGAAGAAATCGTCGAACGCTTGATCAATGCGCTGGCCGATGAAGGTGCGCGCATCGTCGAGGACGGGATCGCGCAGCGCAGCTCGGACATCGATGTGGTGTATTTGAACGGCTACGGATTTCCCGCCTGGCGGGGCGGCCCCATGTTTTACGCCCAGCAGACGGGTTTGCGCAGCTCTTTCAGCGCAAATAAAGGAACATCTTAAGTGACAGACGCAGTCATCGTGTCCACCGCGCGCACCGGTCTGGGCAAGAGTTGGAAGGGCGCATTCAACATGACCTATGGCGCGACCCTGGGCGCGCATGCCGTGCAGCACGCGGTGGCGCGCGCCGGCATCGATCCGAAGGAAGTCGAGGATGTGATCATGGGATCCACATTCGGCGAGGGAACCACCGGCGGCAACATCGCGCGGGCGATCGCGCTGCGCGCCGGGCTGCCGATCACCACGGCGGGCCTGAGCATCAATCGCTTTTGCAGTTCGGGGCTGCAGTCGATTGCGCTGGCGGCGCAGCGGGTGATGACCGAGGGCGCCGAAGTCATCGCCGCCGGCGGATTGGAAAGCATTTCCTGCGTACAGAACGAAGTGAATACGCACATGCGGCGCGATCCCTGGCTCGATGCGCACAAGCCGACGCTGTATTGGAGCATGCTGCAGACAGCGGAGACCGTAGCGAAGCGCTACAACATCTCCAAGGAAGCGCAGGACGAATATGGCGTGCGCAGCCAGCAACGCGCGGCCGCCGCGCAGGCGGCGGGCAAGTTCAGCGATGAAATCGTGCCGATGACCACCACCATGGGGGTCATCGACAAGAACACGGGCGCCATCGGCACTCGAGAAGTGACGATTTCCACCGACGAGGGCATTCGCCCGGACACGACGCTGGAGGCGGTGGCGAAGATTCGTTCGGCGCTGCCGGGCGGGGTGATCACCGCCGGCAATGCCAGCCAATTCTCGGACGGCAGCAGCGCCGTGGTCGTCATGGATGCGAAATTGGCGGAGCGCCGCGGCATCAAGCCGCTGGGCATCTTCCGCGGATTCGCGGTCGCCGGCTGCGAACCCGACGAAATGGGCGTCGGTCCCGTGTACGCCGTGCCGCGCTTGCTGAAGCGCGCCGGCGTGAAGATCAGCGATGTGGATTTATGGGAGTTGAACGAGGCTTTCGCGTGCCAGGTCCTTTATTGCCGCGACAAGCTCGGCATTCCCGACGATCGGTTGAATGTGAACGGCGGCGCCATAGCCGTGGGTCATCCGTACGGCGTGAGCGGCGCGCGATTGACCGGGCATGCGCTGATCGAGGGCAAGCGACGCGGCGCGAAGCTGGTCGTGGTCACGATGTGCATCGGCGGCGGCCAGGGTGCCGCCGGATTGTTCGAGGTGGTCTGATGGGCGTGCGCGAAATGTTCGAGCTGACCGGCAAAGTGGCCCTGATCACCGGGGGCTCGCGCGGCCTCGGCCTGCAGATCGCCAAAGGTTTGGCCGAGATGGGCGCGAAGGTCGCGATCAGCGCCCGCAAGGCCGCGGAGCTCGAGGAAGCCAGGACGGAATTGAACGGGCTCGGCGCCGACGTGTTTACCGTGACGAATGATCTTTCCAAAGAGGGTCAGCCCGCCGCTCTGGTCGATGCGGTTGTCGGGCACTACGCCAAGATCGACATTCTGGTCAACAATGCCGGAGCGACCTGGGGTGCGGTCGCCGAACAACATCCGCTCGAAGCGTGGAACAAGGTCATGAATTTGAACGCCACCAGCGTGTTCGCGCTGAGTCAGGCGGTGGCGAATCGCTGCTTCATCCCGCAGCGCGCCGGCAACATCATCGTCGTTGCCTCCACGGCGGCGCTGCGCGCCGGCATGCATCTGAAAGCTGCCGCGTATCACAGCTCCAAGGCGGCGGCGCTGCATTTGACGCGCGCGCTGGCTGTCGAATGGGGCAAGTACAATATTCGCGTCAATGCCATCTGCCCTGGGTTCTTTCCATCGAAAATGGCGAGCGGTCTCTTGCAGACGATCGGCGCCGATGTCATCGCCCGAACGCCGTTGGGGAAAATGGGCGGCGACACCGATTTGCAAGGCGCCGCGGTCTATCTGGCGTCGGACGCATCCAAGCACGTGACGGGGCAGTACATCGCCGTGGACGGCGGCGCGTCGATATGAACGATATTGCGCCTGCCGCCGGCCTGCGCGACGCGCCCGGCGCACACGGCGTCGATACGCAGAAGCTGCAGATTTGGATGCAAGAGCATATCGCGGGCTTCTGCGGCGCCGTCGACGTTCATCAGTTTGCCGGCGGCCAGTCGAATCCGACATTCCTGGTGCAAGCGGCCGACCGCCGCTATGTCCTGCGCCGCAAGCCGCCGGGCAAGCTTTTGCCCTCGGCGCACGCCGTGGACCGCGAATTTCGCGTGTTGACCGCTCTCAAAGATACGGATGTTCCCGTGGCGCACGCATTCGCGTTGTGCGAGGACCCGGGCATCATCGGCAGCGCTTTCTACGTGATGGAATATGTCGAGGGGCGGATATTCTGGGACGCCTCGCTGCCGGAAGCCGGGCCCGCGGAGCGCGCGCCGATCTACATGGAAATGGTGCGGGTGCTGGCCAGGCTGCATTCGGTGGACTACAACGCCGTGGGCCTCGCCTCCTTCGGAAAATCCGGCGGCTACGTCGAACGCCAGGTGGCCCTTTGGACGCGGCAATATCGCGCCGCGGAAACCGACGAGATAGGCGCGCTGGAGCGGCTGATCGAATGGCTGCCGAAGCACATACCCGCGGATGAGCAGTCGAGCATCGTGCACGGCGACTTTCGGCTCGACAACACGATTTTCCATCCGAGCGAACCGCGGATCCTCGCGGTCCTCGACTGGGAACTGTCGACCATCGGCCACCCGTTGGTGGATTTCGCGTTCTTCTGCGTGCGTTATCGTCTGCCCAGCGCCGAATTTCAAGGTCTTGGCGGCGTCGATACGCAGCAGTTGTCGATTCCCAGCGAGGCCGAATGCGTGGCCGAATACTGCGCTATTCGCGGCATCAAGCCGGTGTCGCAGCGGGACTGGACGTACTATATGGCGTTTTGCATGTTCCGCCTGGCCAGCATTCTGCAAGGGGTGCTGGCAAGGGCCCTGCAGGGGAACGCGTCGAGCGCGACGGCGCTGAACGCCGGCCGCCGCGCGCGGCCGCTGGCGCAATTGGGGTGGCGTCTGGTGCAAGAATCATTCGATACCTGAGCGAATTCGCCGCGCGCACATTCGACGAGATCTAATTTCAAGGAATCCAAATGGATTTTTCGCATACTGACAAGGTCCGTGAACTGCAACAGCGGGTCGCCGATTTCATGGATGAGTACGTGTACCCCGCCGAGCCGGCCGCGCACGCGGAACTGGAGAAGAATCGGCGCGCCGGCAATCCCTGGCAGCCGCTGAAGGTCGTCGAGGATCTGAAGGAAAAGGCCAAAGCGCACAAGCTCTGGAACCTGTTCCTGCCCGAGTCCGCGCATGGCGCAGGCCTCACCAATCTCGAATACGCGCCGCTCTGCGAGATCATGGGGCGCTCAGCCCTGGCGCCCGAAGCCTTCAATTGTTCGGCGCCCGACACCGGCAACATGGAAGTCCTGGCGCGCTATGCGACGCCCAGTCAGCAGAGGCAATGGCTCGAGCCGCTGCTCGAGGGACGCATACGCTCCGCTTTTGCCATGACCGAGCCGGGCGTGGCATCGAGCGACGCCACCAACATTTCAGCATCGATCGTGCGCGACGGCGACAGCTACCTGATCAACGGCCGAAAGTGGTGGACTTCCGGCGCCGGCGACCCGCGCTGCGAGATTCTGATATTCATGGGCAAGACCAGTCCGGAGGCGGCCCGCCACAGCCAGCAATCCATGATTCTGGTACCCATGAAAACGCCGGGCGTCAAGGTGCTGCGGACGTTGACCGTGTTCGGCTACGATCACGCGCCGCACGGCCACGGTGAAGTCGATTTCGTCAACGTACGCGTTCCCGCGGAAAATCTGCTGCTGGGGGAGGGCCGGGGTTTCGAGATCGCGCAGGGCCGGCTGGGGCCCGGCCGCATCCATCATTGCATGCGCTTGATCGGCGTCGCCGAACGCGCGCTCGAATCGCTGTGCCAACGCGCGCAGTCGCGCGTCGCGTTCGGCAAGCGCGTCTCCGAACAGGGCGTGACGCTGGAGCGCATTGCGGAATCGCGAATCGCCATCGACCAGGCGCGTTGGCTGGTGCTGAACGCCGCGTATATGATGGATACGGTGGGCAATCGCGCCGCCAAGCAGGAAATTGCCATGATCAAGGTGGCTGCGCCCAACATGGCGTGCAAGGTCATCGATTGGGCCATGCAGGTGCACGGCGGCGGCGGCGTCAGCGACGATTTCCATTTGGCGGCCGCGTATGCGAGTGCGCGCACGCTGCGTTTTGCCGACGGTCCCGATGAGGTGCATCGCGAGCAGATTGCCAAGCTCGAATTGGCGCGCTACCGACCGAAGAAGGTCGATGTCCACTAGGCATCGCAAATTCTGGCCGTCGTACGCCGCGCATGAATCGACGGCGCCCGCGACCAATCTGTACTACAACGCGGAAGTATCGGCGCGGCGCTACCCCAACAAGCCGTTCGTCGTGTTTTACGACACGGCGGTGACCTTCGCCGAGTTCCTCGATGAGACGCAGCGCGTCGCCGGGTTTCTCGAACGGCAATGCGGCGTCGAGAAGGGCGATCGCGTGCTGCTGCTCATGCAGAACAGTCCGCAATTCGCCATCGGCTACTACGGCATCCTGCGCGCCAACGCGGTGGTGGTGCCGTTGAATCCGATGAATTTGAGCGCCGAGATCCTCAAGTTCGCGCGCGACGCCGGCAGCCGCGCCATTCTGGTGTCGCAAGAGCTATATGCGCGCGTGGAGCCGCTGCTGCAAAGCGGAGTGCTGAAACATGCCGTCGTCGCGGCCTATTCGGATTACTTGAAGGAAGCGACGACCTTGACCGTGCCCGAGTTCGTGGCAGCTCCGCGCGCCGGCATCGAGCAGGCCGGCGTGACGCTTTGGAAGGACGTCCTGGCGGCCGATCTACGACCCGGCCCGCTCACTGCGGGACCGGATGATCTCGGCGTGTTGCCCTATACGTCGGGAACCACCGGGTTGCCGAAGGGCGTCATGCATTCGCATCGCACGGTCATGCATACGGCGGTCGGCCAAATGGCATGGTTCGCGACCCAAGCGGACCTGACCATGCTGGCGGTGGCGCCGTTTTTCCACGTGACCGGCATGCAAGGCTCGATGAACGGACCGCTATATCTTGGTTGCACCGTCGTCTTGCTGCCCCGCTGGGACCGTGACACCGCGGCGCGCTGCGTCGAGCGCTATGGGATATCCGGGTGGACCGCGGTTCCGACCATGATTCAGGACTTTTTCTTGAATCCCAAACTGGATCAATACGATATATCTTCGCTTCAACGATTGAGCGGCGGCGGTGCGGCCATGCCTGCGGCCGTTGCGCAGCGCCTGCAGAGCGCGGGCGTGACCTACATCGAGGGGTACGGTCTCACGGAAACAATGGCGGCCACGCACGTCAATCCGCCGGAGCATCCCAAGATGCAATGCTTGGGAATTCCGATTTTCGGTGTCGACTCGCGCGTCATCGACCCGGTCACGTTGCAGGAGCTGCCGCCGGGGGAGAGCGGCGAGATCATCATGCACGGCCCGCAGGTGATGCTGGGTTACTGGAACAAGCCTGAGGATACCGCGAATGCCTTCCTGGAAATCGGCGGCAAGCGATTCTTCCGCTCAGGCGACCTGGGTAGAATGGACGAGGACGGGTATTTCTTCATAGTCGATCGCCTTAAGCGCATGATCAACGCTTCCGGCTTCAAGGTCTGGCCGACAGAAATCGAAAGTCTCATGTACGCGCATCCGGCAGTGCAGGAGGCCTGCGTGATCGGCACCAAGGATGCGCATCGCGGTGAAACCGTCAAGGCGGTCATCGTGTTGAAACAGGAGTTCGTCGGCAAAATTCGAGCCCAGGACATCTGCGACTGGGCCCGCGACAAAATGGCGGCGTACAAGGTACCGCGCGTGATCCAGTTCGTCGATGCGCTGCCGAAGTCCGGTTCCGGTAAAATCATGTGGCGCGAATTGCAAGAACAGGAAAACGCAGCGAGCATCGCCGCCACCAACCCAACAAACAGCGCGACGGCGTCGAGCAAATCATGAAAGCACTACTCAGCCGAACTCCCGGCGGTCCGGAAACGTTGATCCTCGCGGAGATTGCCGATCCGAATCCCGGGCCCGGCGAGGTACGCGTCAACGTACGCGCGGTCGGCGTGAATTTTCCCGACCTGCTCATCATTCAGGATCTATACCAGATCAAGCCGCCGCGGCCATTCGCTCCAGGCGGCGAGCTGTCCGGCGTCGTCGATGTGGTGGGGGAGGGTGTGACGAAGCTCAAGGCCGGCGACCGGGTGCTGCTGAGCCCGGTGCGCGGCGCCATGGCGGAAAAAGCCGTCGGTAAAGCGGACAACTGCTTCAAAATTCCCGACAGCATGGGCTTCGATGAAGCTGCGGCCTTGTTGATGACCTACGGCACCTCGCAGCATGCATTGAAGGACCGCGCGCGGCTGCGCCCCGGGGAGACCCTGCTGGTGTTGGGCGCCGGCGGCGGCGTCGGCCTCGCGGCCGTGGAACTGGGCAAGATCATGGGCGCGCGCGTGATCGCTGCCGCGTCCAGCGAGGACAAGCTCGTGTTGGCGAGGGAGCATGGCGCCGATGAGGGTGTGCAATATCCGACCGGCGCGCTGGACAAGGCTGCCGCCAAGGCGCTGACCGACCGATTCAAAGCGGCCTGCGGCCCCGAGGGCGCGCATGTCATTTACGACGCCGTTGGCGGCGACTATACCGAGGCCGCGCTGCGCGCGATCGCCTGGGAAGGACGGCACTTGGTCATCGGTTTTCCGGCGGGCATCCCCAGGCTTCCGCTCAACCTGGCGCTGCTGAAGAGCTGCCAGGTGGTGGGCGTGTTCTGGGGCGAATTCACGACTCGCTTTCCGGATATCCATACGGCGAATGTAGCGGCGCTCATGAAGCTATACGTGGACGGCAAGATCAGGCCGGCGGTGACCGAACGCTATCCCCTGGCCCGCGGCGGCGAAGCCATCGCCAGATTGGGCGCGCGCGCAGCCCGCGGCAAAATCGTGGTGACGGTCTAAAGCGGCGACGCTCCAAAGCGGGAAAGCAATCATGGATCTCAATTTCACGGCGGAAGAAGAGTTGTTCCGCGCCGAAGTGCGCCGCTTCTTCGAATCCGAGCTGCCCAAGGAGATTCGCGAGAAAATCGAACTGGGTCGGCGCATTTCCAAGGCTGACATGGTGCGCTGGCAAAAGATCCTCTACCAGAAGGGCTGGGGCGCTCCGAATTGGCCGGTGGAGTTCGGCGGCACCGGCTGGAATGTCGTTCAGCAACACATATTCGAGGAAGAGCGCGCGAATAACTGCGCGCCGCCGCAAAATCCCTTCTCCATGAAAATGCTGGCGCCTGTCATGCAGGCATTCGGCAACGCCGCGCAGCAGCAGTATTTTCTGCCGCGGATTCTGGCCGGCGAGGATTGGTGGTGCCAGGGCTATTCAGAACCGGGCTCCGGATCCGATCTTGCGTCGCTGCGCACGAGTGCGGCACGGCAGGGTGATTTCTACATCGTCAACGGCCAGAAGACATGGAACACCCTGGGCCAGTATGCCGATTGGATTTTCTGCCTGGTGCGCACCAGCACCGAGGTACGGCAGCAGCAGGGCATATCCTTTCTGTTGATCGACATGAAGTCTCCCGGTGTCAGCGTGCGCCCGATCATCATGTTGGACGGCGAGCACGAGATCAACGACATCTTCTTCGACAACGTCAAGGTGCCGGTGCAGAACTTGATCGGCGATGAAAATAAAGGCTGGACGTACGCGAAGTTTCTGTTGGCCCACGAGCGCACCGGCAATGCCGGCATAGGCGCCTGCAAGCAAGCGTTGAAGAAACTCAAGACGATCGCCGCGCAGCAGCCCGCCCACGGCAGAACACTCATCGAGGATGCGCGTTTCCGCGACCGCGTTGCGCAACTCGAGATGGAATTGATGGCGCTCGAAATCACGAATTTGCGCGTTCTGTCGGGCTACGCGAAAGACGCGAAGGCGCTGGGTCCGGAAGTTTCCATGCTCAAGATCAAGGGCTCGGAGATCATCCAGTCCTTGGCGGAACTCAAAATGCACGCGCTCGGTCACGATGCGCTGCCATATGTGCGCGAAGCGCTCGATCTTGGCTGGAAGGGCGATGCGTTGCTCGCCGAGCACTACAGGCCGTATGCGCCGCCCCTGACGGGGCAGTATTTCAATAATCGCAAGACCACGATTTACGCGGGATCCACCGAGATCCAGAAGAACATCATTTCGCAGATGATATTGGGACTGTAAGGGGAGCCGCCATGGAATTCGACTACACCGAGGAGCAACGGGCGCTGCAGGACACCTTGCAAAAATTCATCGCGCGCGAGTACGACTTCGAGAAGCGGCGCAATTTCGCGCGCTCACCCGCAGGCTATTCGCCCGCCGCATGGTCCCAATACGCCGATCTCGGGCTCCTGTCGCTGCCCATACCGGAGGCCTACGGCGGCTTGAGCGGCGCAGGCGTCGATGTCATGGTGGTGATGGAACTGTTCGGTCAAGGATTGCTGCTCGAGCCTTATCTCAGCACGGTGGTCACCTGCGCGGGGTTGATCCGCGACTCGGCATCCGATGCACAAAAGGCCGATCTGTTGCCGCGCATCGGCGCAGGCAGCCTGCAGATCGCGCTGGCCGCCCATGAGACGGCGGGGCGCTACGAACTGGCCCGAGTGGAGTGCCGGGCGGAAATGCAGGGCAGCGGCTGGCGGCTGTCGGGCCGCAAGAGCGTGGTGCTCGACGGTGCTTCCGCGCAATATTTTCTGGTCTCGGCGCGCAGCGCGGGCAAGCACGGCGATCGCGACGGCATTTCAATCTTCTTGGTGCCGCGCGAGGCGCCCGGCGTGACGGTGAGCGCCTATCCGACGCAATCGGGCGGGCGTGCGGCGGATATCGAGCTGCAGAATGTGATGCTGGATGGCGGCGCGCTGGTCGGCGCCGCCGGGCGCGGTCTCGCCATCGTCGAGCGCGCGGTCGATCATGCCTGTGCAGCCTTGTGCGCCGAGGCGGTGGGCATCATGAACGCGCTGAATCTGCAGACTTTGAACTACCTGAAGACGCGCAAACAATTCGGCGTGGCGATCGGCACTTTTCAGGCGCTGAAGCACAAGATGGCGGATATGCTCATGGCGGCGGAACAGTCACGCTCCATGGCCATCATCGCAGCCGTTCAGGCAGACTCGGCCGATGCGGCGGCACGGCGCCGCGCCGTGTCCGCAGCCAAGGCGTACATCGGACAGGCAGCGCGGCTGGTAGGACAGCAAGCCGTGCAGATGCACGGCGGCATGGGCGTGGTCGATGATCTGATCGTCAGCCACTATTTCAAGCGGCTCACCATCATCGATCTCACCTACGGCGACGTGGATCATCACCTGGCGTACTTCAGCGATACCTTGCTGCCGGCGGCGTGACGGCGGCCGGCGGCGTGGGGTTTCAGCCCGGTGCCGGAACCGGACTCTGCATCAACTCTTGTTTGCGCGCGTCCTTATCGACGGTACGCGATGCGGCGAACAGCACCAGCGCCGCGGCCACCGCCAAAATCGGCACCGCGTACATGGCGTTGTGCAATCCGGTGGCCTTGAACGCCTCGGTCATCTCGACTGCGCCCGCATCCAGCATCGCCCTACGCGCGAAGTGATCGCTCAGCATACCGGTGCCGACCGGACCCAAGCTGCCGCCGAAGATGTACATGCAGCAGAAATAGATGGCCACGGCGATGCCGCGCAGCCGCGGCTCGATGACGTCCTGAATGGCGGTGTACACCGTGGAGTAGTACACATACATGGTGATCGTGCCCAATGCCATCAGGACGACGTAGGCTGTTATCGAACCCGGCGGCTGATTGATTGCCAGGAAAATGCACGGCGCGGCGAAGCCCATGCACAGCGCGGCCAGCACCAAGCGACCGTTGCGTCTTTTGGCGCTCATGCGATCCGCGACATAGCCGCCGGCCAACAAGCCGATGGCGCCGACCGCGCCGACCGCAATGGACGATGCATTGCTGGCGTCGCCAAGGCTCATGTGATGATAGCGCTGCAGCAACGGCGTAGTGAACGAGTTGAGCGCATACATGTTGAAGTTATGAAAGATGCCCGACAGGATGATCCACCACATCGTGGGCAAACTGAGAACCGCGGCGAACGATGAAGTCGTCGGAATGGACGCACCCTGAGGGAGGCCGCGATCGAGCGCGCCGCGGGCGGGTTCGCGGATTTTCAATGCCCACAGCGCCAATATGAGGCCTGGAATGCAAGCGATATAGAAAACCGAGCGCCATCCGAAATGCGTGGCGATCCAGCCGGCGCTGACGTACGCGGCAAACGTGCCAAAGGGCAGCCCCAACATGAAGATGCCCATGGCGAAGGCGCGCCTGCTCGGCGGAAAGAAATCGCCGATCAAGGATTGACCGGCCGGCGCGCAGGTGGCCTCGCCCAAACCCACTCCCAAACGCGCCATGAAAAGCTGCGCGTAACTCTGCGCCACGCCCGTGGCGGCGGTGAGTACGCTCCATACCGCGGTACCGACGGCGAGAAGACGCGTGCGCTGCCACTTGTCGCTCAAGTTTCCCAAAGGCAGGCCGATGAGCGCATACACGACGATGAACACCGTTCCCAGCAGGCCGAGCGCGGTATCGCTCAGATGAAACTGCTTGCGGATCGGCTCGCCCAGCGCGCCCAGCAGCTGCCGATCGAAGAAATTCAGAAAATTGACCGCGAACAGGATGAACAGGGCGAACTTCGCGCCGGCAATGGGCTTGTTGATCTCGGCCAAGCGATGCTCTCCGTCATATGGCCGGTGATTGGACCGACTCCATTGTGCCGTAATCGGCAAAAAAAAGGCGGGCCACGCAGCCCGCCTCCGAATTCTCCAGTCCCGCTTGAGTTATTTGAATTTTACCCGCAGCGTGGCGCCGTAGGTGCGCGGCGCCGTCAGGTAGGAGGCGATGGTGTTGTATTGGAATGGGGAGTCGAAGGCCACTCCGTAGTAGTACTTGTTCGTGAGGTTGGCGCCCCAAATCTCGACCGCCCAGGATTCATCGAGGGCGCCGATGCCGAGCCGCCCATTCAGCAGGCCATAGGCGCCCTGGATCTTCCGAGGATCGAGATCCGAGCCGGTGTTGTAGGAAGAGTTGTATTTCTCTTCCAAGCTGGCGCGCAGGCCGAGCGAACCCGTCAAGGGTACTTGATAGCTGCCGGACAGTGCTCCGGACCAAAGCGGCGCGAACGATAGTCGATCGTTTTCGCGGTAGGTGCAGGCGGTGTTGCCGGGGCCGCCGCAGAAGTACGACTGGTTCACCGCCGAGCCGAAGTTGTTAATGTTGGTCAAATCCTGCGTGACTCCTCCGCTGATGGTGAAGCCCGGCAGAGGCGTCGCCCACGCGAAGTCCAGGTCGACGCCTTTGGAGACCACTTTCGGCAATGAAGTCACGACGAACTGAATGCCGGTGAAGGTGTTCAGCTGAAAATCGGTGTACGACTGATAGAAAACCGCCGCGTTGAGGCGCAGGGTCTTGTTGAGCAGCGTGGTCTTGACGCCGAGTTCCCCGGACGAGACGGTCTCGCGCGGAAATGCCGTATTGTAGTTGGGGTCGAGGCCGAGCGGATCGGTGGCGGTGGGCAGCGCCGTGACGCGCGACAGGTTGAATCCACCCGCCTTGTAGCCATTCGCCCACGACGCATAGGTCATGACCTCGTCGTTGAATCGATACGCCAGTTTGACGGTGCCCGACAAATTGTTCTCGGTATTCGATTGATTGAAGCCCGTGCCGGTAAAGAGCGGATTGGTTCCGGTATAGCAGCCGTAGCCCAACAGGAACGAGTAGGTCGGCACCGGCAGCGCCAGAATCGCTCCCAAGGTAGCGGGATTGAGCAGCGCGCCGCAGCCGGGACCGTCGCCCGCGGCACCGTAACTCGCGGTGGCAGTCTTCTTTTCGTTCGTGCCGCGCAGGCCCACCGTGAGATCCAGCTGCTGCGTGATGCTGTAAGTCTCGTTGGTGAACAGGGCATAACTCTTCGAGTCCTGCTTGTAGCTATCGTTGTATCCGGTGTCTGCAAAGGTGGCGCCGGGCGCATTTCCGGTCACCTGGGATACCAGCAGCGGGTCGAACGGCAATCCGCCGGCTAACGAGGCCACTGAGCTGATATAGGTCTCGAACTGGCTTCCCTGTACGGCCAAAGTTCGGGTCGACAGGATCTCGTCGTTGTAGAAAACGCCGACCAACCACGCAAGAGGGCCGGCTTTACCCGCCAAGCGCACTTCCTCGCTGAATTGCTTGAAGTCGGTGGAGTTGGCGGAGCCCTCGTTGGGAAAGGTCAATAGATCGATTCCCGTGTAGTCGACATCGTTGCCGCCCTCCTCGGTGTTGTCGCGCCAGGCGGTGATCGAGGTGAGCTTGCCGAACCCTAAGTTCCAGTCGAGTTGGCCCGAGAACCCATAGTCGCGGATGTATTGATCGATGGGTTCGTTCGCATACGCCGTGTAGCTGTTGGGCAGTCGCTGCGTGGGGCCATAGGTATCCGCCAACAAGGAATCGCCGAGCGCGCCAACTTTACCGAGGAGCAAGGGGTTCGACGCGAAGGCATTTACCAGGCCCTGAAATGGGCCCGGGTATTCGACCACGGCGCCGCAGCATGACTCGTCGCGCTTGGTGTAATCCACAATGAACAGCACGTCGATATCGTCACTCGGCGTTACCGACAGCTGGCCGCGAGCCGTGACTTCATGACGGCCGTCGGTGTTGTTCTGCGTATTGGGACCGATGCCGTCATCCACCCGCAAGAAGCCCTGTTCCTGCTGGAACCCCACATACAGACGCGCCGCCGCGATATCGCTCAAGGGTCCGGTGACCGATCCCCTGAATTCTCGGTCGTTGAAGTTGCCGCCGGTGACTTCAGCCGTCATGCCAAACGTGTTGGATGGCCGCTTGGTGGTAACGTTGATCACGCCCGCGTCATTGTTCTTGCCGAACAACTCGCCCTGCGGACCGTAGAGCACTTCGATTTGCTCGATTTCCCCGAGATCGCCAAAGGCCACGCCGTTGCGCGGGCGGTAGACGCCGTCGATATTCACCCCGACGGAGGATTCCAGACCCGGATTATCGCCGACCGTGCCGATGCCGCGGATGCGCGCGGTGGTGATGTTCTCGTCGCCTTCCGAAGTGACGGTCAGGCCGGGCGTCAGGATCGTCAGGCTTCTGATGTCGGTCACACCGGCATCCTTGGCTTGCTGCGCCGATACCGCGACGACCGAGATCGGTACGTCCTGAAGGTTTTCCGCGCGCTTCTGCGCCGTAACAATGATTTCCTCCAGCACCGGCCCGGTCGATGTGCCCGATGCGTCCGCGGCTGAAGCGTGGGCGCCTGCCACGCAGCCCGAAACCGCGACGGCGAGGGACAAGGCGCGGCGAAGGCACGAGCCTCGGCAAAGGGACAGCATGGTGTGCGCGCTGCCGCGCTTCGCCCTCGAAAGAGCGATTCCTTGGGTCAGAATCATTGAATTCTCCTCAAGCATATTTCTGCGGGTCACGGCCCACGTTAATGTTTAATTATTGAGACCGATGTTGCGGGCTAGCCACTCGCCCTCACAACGGCTTCCCCCCTACAGTGGGAGCACTCCGACCCATATGTTGAGCGCGTATACTCCCCTGAGCAAGTGCTTGTCGAGCTTACGGAAACAGCGCCTTACTGCCTTATCCGGCAGCGTCATCCAATTGACACTCGACGCCACGCGCGATATTCAACGGCTCTTAAACCACGGTGCGCACGGGTGTAAAAGTTGCATTATGCGAAATCCCGACAAATGGCAGCCTCCCGATCCGGATGAGTCGTCCCACGCAAATTCGCGCCGCGCCGCCCTGGTGGGACTTCTGGTCATCTTGCTGTTGGTGGGGGGCGCACTGCTCGTGACCCACATTCTCGGCAAGGAGGCGAAGTTTCAGGATTGTTCGATCTCCGGCCGCGCTAATTGCGCGGACGGGCGATGAGTTCGGCGTCGCAAGTCGGGCCGGGGTAGAGGGCCAGCAGCCGCTTGGTCACCCCGTTGGTCCAGCCGAAGCCATCTTGTGCCGGATACTCGCCTCCACCGCCGCTGCGGCCAAGGTCGATCACGTCGTATTTCTCGACCAACCTGCCGGAGTGCTGATAGACCTCGGTCACATTGGAGAGCCAACGGCAGGCGATCTTGCGCGCCAACCCGGGCTCTCCGTATTCGCGAAGTCCCGACACCGCTATCCATTGAAGCGGAGCCCAGCCGTTTGGCGAGTCCCACTGCTGACCGGTCGCGAGCGGGGTCGTGACGAGGCCGCCGGGAGCGAGCAGACGACGGCGCGCGGTGGCGGCGACCGCGTGCGCCTGGTCTGCCGACGCCAAGCCGACGAACAGAGGATACAACGCCGCGGCAGATAGACGCGGTATGCGCTGCCGGTGGGTCCACCGATAATCAAGGTAGGTGCCCGATGCGTCCCAGAGGTACCGGTCCATCGAGGCACGCCGGCGCGCAGCCCGTTGCTTGAACTCGTCGGCGCAGGCCGCGTCGCCGCTGCGTTCGCAGCCTTGGCGGATCGCGTCTTCCATTCCGTACAACAGGCTGTTGAGATCGACGGGTATGATCGCCGTGGTTTCGATGGTTGCACGCGAGTGTCCGTCGGCGAACCAACGCGAGCCGAAATCCCAGCCGCTTTCGGCGGCGGCGCGAATGTCGCGGTACAGCTGTGCCGGCGGCCGCCCGCTGGTATGAGCCAGCAGCGTATCTTCGCGGTAAGACTCGTCGCGCGGTGCGTCGCTATCGTCCCAGTATCGATTCAGGATCGAGCCATCCGGCAGCGCAACGATGCGCCGACGCGCGCTCCCCGCGCGAATGCCCGTCTCACCGTCCATCCAGAACGCATGTTCGCGGCGCAGCTGGGCCAAGTAGCGCGCATACCCGGCCGCGGGATCCTGCGCCGACAGCAGCCCCACCATGGCGAAGAAAAAAGGCGGCTGCGACCGGCTCAAGTAGTAGGTACGCGCGCCGTTCGGCACGTGGCCGAAGGCATCGATGAGATAAGCAAAATCGCGCACCATGCTGTCGATCAAATCGTGCCGGCCGCTGGCCTCGAGTCCCAGCATCGTGAAATAAGAGTCCCAATAATAGACTTCGCGAAATCTGCCGCCGGGCACGACGTAGGCCTGAGGCAGCGGCAGCAGCGACGAATATAAGGGAGCGGTCGGTGTACTGCGGGTCAGCACATCCCATAAGCGATCGATATGCTCGCCCAAGGGCACCTCATCGGGCGGCGAGGGCGCGGCCCTCGCAGCTGCCGGCATCGTGAAATGTTCCGCGACGAAGCTTGCCAGGGCTTGCGGCGATGCGGGTCGTTGCGCCCTGAATTCATCGAGTATGAGATTCGGTGCCGACTTCGGCACTGCGTCGACGAAGGATTTTCCATCGGGAAAAATTTGCGAGCTCTGCACCGCGACGAACAATTCCTGGAACAACTGCTGGGGCGTGCGCAGCTGCGCATCGCCCAGGGCCGGCTGCGCGCCCGCGCAGACGGCGAGCAGCGCCAACCCTGGCATCAGGCGCAGGCCCAGTCGGGTTTTTCGGATCGACGACATTCGGAACCTTGGGAGGAAGGACTACCGGCCGCGCGGCCCGATCAACACGCCGCCGGTTGTCCAACCGGATCTCGGCCATCGAGGCCGCTACGCGGTCAGGGTCGCTACGCGGTCAGCACGCCTTTCGCTTTCGCGGCGTGCGTTGCTATCAGGTCCATCAGCGCCGGTGACAGGCAATCATAGGGCTCGAGCTTGAGCGACTTGAGTTGCGTGCGGATGCCAGCCATTTGTTCCGGCTTGACGCCCGACTCGATGACCGACGAGACGAATGCCGCGAATTCCGGCGCGGCCCATCCGGCGTTATCGAACAGTTCCGGGTGCACGAAATCAAAGCCGTAGAAAGGATGGTTCTTGTTTTCGATGCGTCCGTACATATGCACGCCGCAGCCGCTGCAGGCGTGGCGCTGGATGGCCGCCGTCGCGTCGACCACCTTCAACTTCTGGCCGTTGCCCGTGACCTTGAGCTTGTCGCGCGGCACCACGGCCACCAGCGAGAACATGGCGCCTCCCGGCTTCCAGCACTTGGTGCAGCCGCATACGTGATTGAACGCCACGTCACCCTGAATGCTCACGGTGACGGGCGCGGAAGCGCATTTGCATTTCAGATCGGCGCCGCCGAATTTGCCGCTGCCGCTCTTGACTCCCTTATCCACCGCAGGATGAATCGCTACGCTCATGTTGGTTGCTCCATGATTTAGGTTTTTATCGGGTGCCGCTCCCCGGCGGCGGCGAGGGATTATACCCGCTTCAAAACGCTTGATCGAACGCAACCTCACCCTGTACGGCAACCTGGTAGGCGGAAACCTTGCGCTCGAAGAAGTTGGTCAGCTCCTGCACATCCTGCAACTCCATGAACGCGAAAGGATTACGCGCGCCGAAACGCGCTTCCAGGCCCAGCGCCGCCAGCCGCTGGTCCGCCACGTAACAGATATACTGGCGCATCTCGTTGCGCGTCATGCCAACCACGCCGCCGCCGAGCACGTCCTCGGCAAACGCCGCCTCGCATTCCACGGCTTCCTCGATCATGGTACGCACGGCGTCGGCCCACCCGGCGTCGAACAGCCCGGGCTCCTCCTGCCGAACCGTGCGCAGCACTTCGTAGGCGAAGGCCATATGCGCGCTTTCATCGCGGAATACCCAATTGGTGCCGGAGGCCAGTCCCGGCAACAGGCCGCGCGAGCGCAGAAAGTACACATAGGCGAAAGCGCCGAAGAAGAACAACCCCTCGATGCAACTGGCGAAGCAGGTCAGATTGAGCAGGAATTGACGCTTCTGCGCAGCTGTCTCGATGCTTCGCAGTTCGCTCACCGAGTCGATCCAGCGCTGGCAGAATTGAGCCTTCTTGCGGATGGACGGAATGTTTTCCACCGCATCGAAGGCGAGTGCCCGCTGCCGCGCGTCGGGCAGGTAATTGTCGAGCAGCGTCAGATAGAACTGCACGTGCAACGCTTCCTCGTAGAGCTGGCGCGACAGGTACATGCGTGCCTCGGGCGCATTGATATGCCTGTACAAACTCAAGACCACGTTGTTGGCGACGATGGAATCGCCGGTCGCGAAGAAAGCGACCAGCCGCTGAATCAGATGCCGGTCCGCGGGGCTCATGCGCCGCTGCAAATGACCCAGATCGATTTGAAAATCGATCTCCTCGACGCTCCACGTGTTCTTGATGGCGGCGCGGTACATTTCAAAGAACTTCGGATAGCGCATCGGGCGCAACGTCAAGTTGTATCCCGGATCCAGCAAGCGCGTCATTGGCAGGCCTCGCAGGACTGCGGATTTTCGAGCGAGCAGGCGATGACGTCCGCGGCCAACGTCGTTTTGCTGATGTGCGTGGCGGGCCGGGAGCGCAGGTAATACGTGGTCTTCAGACCCAGCTTCCAGGCGTGCATGTACATGCTGGACAGCTGGCCTATGTTGGGACTAGCAATGAACAAATTCAGCGACTGGCTTTGGTCGATGAAAGCCCCGCGCTCGGCCGCCATTTCCAGCAGGCTTTTCATGGGCAGTTCCCAAGCCGTGCGATAGATGACCTTGAGTTCGGGCGGCAAACCGTCCAACTGCTGCACGGAGCCGTCGGCGGCTTTGATCGCGTCGCGCGTCGCCGGTGTCCAAAGCCCCAAACGTTTCAGCTCTTCGACGAGATGGCCGTTGATTTGAATGAAGTCTCCGGACAAGGTCTCGCGCTTGAACAGGTTCGACAACTGCGGCTCGATGCACTCGCAACAACCGGCAATCGAGGCGATCGTCGCGGTGGGGGCGATTGCTACAACCAAGCTGTTGCGTAAACCGTGGACGCGTATTTCCTCGCGCAAGTGGCGCCAGCGCTCCGGGTTCGCGGGCGCGACGTCCCAGGCATCGAACTGTAGTTCGCCCATGGCGGCGCGCGTCTCGGGAAATGCGGCGTGCGCCCCTGAATCGCGCGCCATTTCGCAGGAAGTGCGCAAGGCGTGGAAATAGATCTCTTCCGAGATGCGGCGCGACAGGGAGCGTGCCGCGTCGCCGTCGAAGGGCAGGCGCAACTTGAAGAACACATCCTGCAGGCCCATCAAGCCCAGTCCGACCGGGCGCCAGCGCAGATTCGAGGTCCGCGCCGCCGGCAGCGGGTAGAAGTTCATGTCGATGACCCGGTCCAACTGGCGGACCGCGAGTTCCACCGTAATCCCGAGCTTGTCGAAGTCGAACTCACCGCCGCTGACGTGCCGGGCCAGATTGATGCTGCCGAGATTGCAGACGGCGGTCTCGCCGCCGGCGGTGACCTCGAGGATTTCGGTGCAGAGGTTCGACAAATGCACCACAGCTTGCGGCCGCGCGGTCTGGTTGCAAGCGCGATTGGACTTGTCCTTGAAGGTCATCCAGCCATTGCCGGTTTGTGCCAGGGTACGCATCATGCGGCCGTAAAGCTCGCGCGCCGGCAGGCGCTTGCGTGCCAAGCCGCGCGCCTCCGCCTGCACATACGCGTCCTCGAAAGCGGTTCCCCAGAGGTCCGGCAGCTCCGGAACGTCTTTGGGGTCGAACAGCGACCAGGCTTCATCGCCTTGAACGCGCTGCATGAACAAGTCCGGTATCCAATTGGCCAGATTCAAATGGTGGGTGCGGCGCGCCTCGTCGCCGGTATTGTCGCGCAATTCGAGGAAGGCCTCGATGTCCGCGTGCCACGGCTCCAGATAGACGCACGCCGCGCCCTTGCGCTTGCCGCCCTGATTGACCGCCGCAACGGACGAATCGAGAGTCTTGAGCCACGGCACGATGCCGTTGGACAGACCATTGGTCGAACGTATCAGCGAGCCTTCGCAGCGCACGCGGTGCCAGGCCACGCCGATGCCGCCGGAGAATTTCGAGAGCAACGCGATGTCCTTGTACTTCTCATAGACGCTTTCCAAAGAATCGCCGGGGGAGTCCAGCAAGAAACAGCTGGAGAGCTGCTCATGCAGAGTTCCGGCGTTGAACAATGTCGGCGAGCTGGGGAGATACTCGAGGGAAGAGAACAGCCTGTACAACTCGATGGCGTCGGGCACGCTGCTGGAGAGCGCCAGCGCGACGCGCATCCAGAAATACTGCGGAGTTTCGATGACGAGGCGCGTGGTCGGATGCTTGACCAGATAGCGGTCGTAGAGCGTGCGCAAGCCGAAGAATTCGAACCCGTGCGTGCGCTCCACGTCGATCGCATCGTTCAGCTTGCGGGCGTTCGCCTCGGCGCAGCGCATCACCCGCTCATTGATCATGCCCACATCGAACCCCAGGCGTATCGATTGCGAGAACGAATAGACCCCTTGTATCTCGACCTCCTTGTCTATGAACGCTGCCAGCAGCCGCGCGGCGAGCTTCGAATAGGCGGGTTCGTCGACCATGAACGAGGAGGCGGTGCGGATGGACAACTCGTCCAGCTCGCGCGTGGTCGCGCCGTCGTACAAACCAGCGATGGTCTTGAGCGCAATGCGCATGGGGTCGACGTCCGCCAGACCCACGGCGCAGCGGGCAACGGCGCGCACGATTTTATTGAGGTCGACCGGCTCATGCGCACCCGATCGTTTGGTGACGCGCATGGGAGTGTGGGGCGCGGGCGGAGGAATCAAATCGAAGGCAGGCTGGGTGATCGAATTCATGGCGTTTCCCGTTTGCTCGTGGTTCTAAATCGGAGCGAACGCGGAACGAACGAACGGAATGCGGCCGGATACCCCTTCAGGAGTAGAGGACGGTCCAACACTCCGGCCGCTCCTCCCGCGAGAGCTCAAATGCCGAACGACACGTCCTTGAGCTTGCGCAGCGCAAGGAAATGCCGATTGCGGCAGGTCTTCGGACTTCCGGGCATCGGCTTAGCCGTCCTACACCAGCGCTTCCCAAGCCCCGACAAAAGCGCGGCTCAGTGCGCGAGATTGGTTCGTTCCCAGTTACCGCTGCGGGGCAGCTCCGGAATTGCACCGGATTCCCTCTTAGGCCTAGCAGATGTGCCAGACACCGCAATGGCACACAAGATATTGTGTTTGTAACAATCCGTCAACGCGATTCGCATACCGACTCGCGGCATCCCTTGCTATCCTAGGAGCGGCCCCTTCGAACCAACTCCAAATGAGCATCCTGACCTCATTTCATCCAGCCGTCGCCGCATGGTTCGCGCGCACCTTCACGGCGCCGACGCCGGCGCAGGACGCTGCGTGGCCGGCGCTCATGGCAGGCAAACACGTGTTGGTGGCCGCGCCGACCGGCTCGGGCAAGACATTCGCAGCCTTCCTTGCCGCCATCGATCAACTGGTCAAAGAAGGTCTCGCGGGGCCGCTGCCCGACGAAACGCGCATCGTGTACGTGTCGCCGCTCAAGGCGTTGTCCAACGACATCCAGCGCAATCTCGAGGCGCCGCTCAACGGTATACGCGATGAGTTAGCGACGCGGAAGCTGCCGGACGTGGAGATCCGCGCCGTGGTGCGCAGCGGCGACACCACTCAATCCGAGCGGGCCGGCATGCGCCGTCGCCCACCGCACATCGTGGTCACCACACCCGAATCCTTGTATATCCTGCTGGGCTCGCAAAGCGGCAGGGACATGCTCTCGACCTGCCGCACCGTCATTGTCGATGAAATTCACGCCATTGCCGGCAATAAACGCGGCGCCCACCTCGCGCTTTCACTGGCGCGCTTGCAGGCATGCGCAGGCGGTCGGCTGACGCGCGTGGGGTTGTCCGCGACGCAAAAGCCAATCGAGGAGGTCGCCAGATTCCTCACCGGCAGCGCCGAAGTCGAATGTGCGATCGTCGATAGCGGGCACGTGCGGCGGCGCGATCTGGCCCTGGAAGTGCCGCCCGCGCCCCTCGAGGCGGTGATGTCGGGCGAAGTCTGGACGCAGATCTACGATCGTTTGGCGCAACTGGTGTCGGAGCATCGCACGACGCTCGTATTCGTCAACACGCGCCGTTTGGTGGAGCGGGTCGCGCGCCATCTCTCGGAACGTCTGGGCGAGGAGCACGTCGCCGCGCATCACGGCAGCCTTTCCAAAGAGCGGCGTCTCGACGCGGAACAACGCTTGAAGCGCGGCGAATTGAAGGTGCTGGTGGCGACCGCTTCGCTGGAGTTGGGCATCGACATCGGCGATGTCGATCTGGTTTGTCAGATAGGATCGACGCGTTCCATCAACGCCTTTCTGCAACGGGTCGGCCGCGCGGGACATTCGGTCGGCGGCATTTCCAAAGGACGGCTCTTTCCCCTGTCGCGCGACGAACTGGTGGAGTGCACCGCGCTGCTCGATGCAGTGCGGCGCGGCGAACTGGATCAGCTGACCGTGCCGGAGAATGCGCTCGATGTCCTGGCGCAGCAGATCACCGCCGAAGTGGCCGCGCGCGAGTGGCCCGAAGACGATTTGTTCTGCCTGATGCGCCGCGCCTATCCCTACAGAAATTTGCCGCGCGCCGATTTCGACGACTGCGTGCGCATGCTGTCCGAGGGTTTCAGCACGCGTCGCGGGCGGCGCGCGGCGCTGCTGCATCACGATGCGATCAACAAGATGCTGCGCCCGCGCAAGGGGGCACGGCTCACCGCGATCACCTCGGGCGGCGCCATTCCGGACAATGCCGACTATCGCGTCATGCTCGAGCCCGAGTCGATTTTGGTCGGATCCGTGAACGAGGATTTCGCGGTCGAGAGTCTGCAGGGCGACATTTTTCAGTTGGGCAATACCTCCTACCGCATCTTGCGCGTCGAGCGCGGCACCGTGAGGGTCGAGGACGCACACGGCCAGCCGCCTTCGATTCCTTTCTGGTTGGGCGAGGCACCGGGGCGCACGCTGGAATTGTCGACGGCCGTATCCAGGCTGCGCCAGGAATTCGAGCGGCATTTGACGGAGGAACCGGGCTCGGTGCTCGAGTGGCTGACCGGGACCATCGGCATCGATGAGGCGGCGGCGCTGCAGATCGTGCAGTACTTGAGCGCCGGGCGTGCCGCACTCGGTGCACTGCCGACATTGCAGACCGTGGTGTTCGAGCGCTTTTTCGACGAATCGGGCGGAATGCAGCTCATCATCCATTCGCCCTACGGAAGCCGCGTGAACCGCGCGTGGGGGCTGTCCTTGCGCAAGCGCTTCTGCAGGACCTTCAACTTCGAATTACAGGCGGCGGCCACTGAAGATCACATCGTGCTGTCGTTGACGCACGCGCATAGTTTCGAGCTGGCCGAGGCGGCCCGCTATCTGAATGCCAATACCGTGCGGCAGATCTTGGTACAGGCATTGTGCGCGGCGCCGATGTTCCAGGTGCGCTGGCGTTGGGATGCGGGAATCGCACTGGCGCTGCCGCGTTTCCGCGGCGGCAAGAGGATTCCGCCGCAAATCGCCCGCATGAACGCGGAGGATTTGCTCGCTTCCGTGTTTCCCGATCAAGTGGCGTGCGCGGAGAATCTGCCCGGAGAGATCGAGGTGCCGGATCATCCGTTGGTGAAGCAAACCATCCGCGACTGTCTCGAGGATGCGATGGATATCGACGCCTTCGAGGCGCTGCTGCGCAGACTCGAAAGCGGCGCCGTTCAAGTGATCGCCCGCGATCTGACGGAGCCCTCGCCGTTGGCCTTGGAAGCCTTGAACGCCAGGCCGTACGCGTACCTGGACGATGCTCCTCTGGAAGAGCGGCGCACCCAGGCGGTCATGAGCCGCCGTTGGCTGGATCCGACCGATGCCGCGGACATCGGCAAGTTGGATCCGGACGCGATCGCGAGGGTTCGCGAAGAGGCGTGGCCGGATGCCGATTCAGCCGACGAGCTGCATGATGCGATGTTGTGGCTGACGTTCATGACCGAGAGTGAATGCGCTGCCAATCCTGCCTGGCCCGCCCTGATGAAGGAATTGACGGCCGCCGGCCGCGTACTGAAACTCAGCTCGCCGTCTTGCGCACCGCTATGGGTGGCGACCGAGAGGCGGGCGTTGTTTCCGCCAACCGACGAATCCATGGTCGAGATCGTGCGCGGGAGGCTCGAAGGATTGGGTCCGGTCACCGCGGCGCGCATCGCCGATTCCTTGGGGGTATCCGCGGGCAGCATCGATATCGCACTGGCCGCGCTGGAGGCGGAAGGCTTCGCGATGCGCGGCCGCTATACCGTTTCGGCCCAGGATGAATGGTGCGAGCGGCGGCTGCTGGCGCGCATTCATCGCTACACGGTGAAGCGCCTGCGGGCGGAGATCGACGCCGTGCCGGCCAAGGACTTCGTGCGTTTCTTGTGCGAGTGGCAGCGGGTAGTTCCGGAGGCTCGCATGCAAGGTTCCGACGCCCTCGCCGCCGTGCTGGCGCAACTCGAGGGATTCGAAGCGCCGGCCGCTGCGTGGGAGACGGAGATCATCCCCTCGCGAATCGCGGAATACGATCCGCAGTGGCTGGACGAGCATTGCCGCGCGGGCCGCTTCATGTGGATGCGATTGGCGGCGCGCAGCGGGGCGCGTAGGGACGAGGCGGGTGCAGCAGCGGGTGTCTCCGTACCGGGCGCTTCGCCGATCCGCTCGACGCCGATCGTGTTGCTCGCCAGGCGCAACGCCGGTGTCTGGTCGAGTTTGGTCGGGTCTACGGATGGCGCCCGCCTGACATCGAAGGCGCAGGCAGTCGCGGACGTCATCAAGGAATTCGGCGCGTCCTTCTTCGACGAGATTGCGCAGCACGCCGGATTGCTGCCCTCCGCGGCCGAGGATGCCCTGGCGGAATTGGTGGCTGTGGGCCTGGTGAACTCGGACAGCTTCGCGGGCTTGCGGGTACTTCTGATGCCGAGCGGCCGGCGCGGCAAGTCGAATTCCCATGCAGCGAGGCACCGGCGCCGTACGGCATTGTTCGGCATGGCGGATGCCGGCCGGTGGGCGCTGGTGCGGCGGCGGAGCGGGGCTGCCGCCGAAGCTGCCGCCACCGAGCACAAGGATCAGGCCGTGGAGCTGGTGGTGCGTACGTTGCTGCGCCGCTGGGGGGTGATCTTCTGGAAACTCTTGACGCGCGAGGCGCAATGGCTGCCGCCGTGGCGCGAGATTCTCTCGTGTTGCCGCCGGCTCGAGGCCCGCGGAGAAATCCGCGGCGGCCGCTTCGTCGCGAGTTTTTCAGGAGAACAATACGCCACGCCCGAAGCGGTTGGGCTGCTGCGCGAGATTCGCCGCAAGGCGCCGACGGGGCAATACTTGTCGGTCTCGGCTGCCGATCCGCTCAACCTGGTGGGCATCGTCACGCCGGGAGCCAGGCTGACTTCAGTGGCCGGAAACCGCCTGCTGTATCAGGACGGCGTACCCGTGGCCGCCTATGCGGCGGGCGAGGTTCGATTCCTGGAGACTCTCGCGCCTCAGGATCAATGGGAAGCGCAAGTCGCACTGCTGCGCCGCCAGGTGCCAGTGCTGATGGAACTGGAATCACCCGCACTCGACGGCACCGAAGGGGAGCCTGTCTAGGCGCCAGGCTACTTGAGCGCATCCTGGGATTGATCCCAGCCGCCGCCCAGGGCTTCGATGAGCGAGACACTGGCTTGCAGGCGGCTGGACAGAACCTGGAGTTCGGTCTGTTCGGCACTCAGGCGCGTGGTTTGGGCCGTGATCACGCTGCTGTAGGGCACGGTGCCGGCTTTGTATTGATTCAAGGTCAGCGCCTCGGCTTCGCGTGCGGCCTTGACGGTCTTGTCTTCGATGACTGCCTGCTCCTCGAGCACGCGCAGCGTGACGATCTGGTCCTCGACCTGTTGGAAGCCGGCCAGCACGGTCTGGCGATAGCTCGCGACGCTGCTTTGATAAGCGGCTTTCGCCTGTGCCACCTGGGCTCTGCGCAAACCGCCATCGAAGATGGTCTCCGCCAATGCCGGCCCGACGGACCAGACGGTGGAGGAGGACTTGAACAATTGGCGCAGCGTGTCAGCGCTCGTGGTAGCGCTCCCACTTAAGGTAAGGCTCGGGAAATAGGCGGCCGTTGCGACGCCGATCTGCGCATTTGCCGCCGCCATCTTGCGTTCAGCCGCTGCCACATCCGGCCGCCGCTCGAGCAACGTGGAAGGCACTCCCGGCGGCACGGTCGGCACGTCGGTGCGCATCGCCGAGCGCGGTAGACTGAAAGTCGATGGCTGTTGACCCATGAGCACGGCGATGGCGTGTTCGAGAATGCCGCGCTGAATCCTGGCGTTGACCTGCTGCGCCTGGCTCGCGAGCAGCTGCGTTTCCGCGCTGACCACGTCGGCTCGGGCGGCGACGCCGAATTTGTAGCGGCTCTCGGTGATCTTCAGCGACAAGGTCTCGGCTACCACCGTGTCGTCCAGCAGTTTCTGCAGCTGATCCTGGGCGCGCAATTCGAAATAGTCGGTGGCGAGGTCCGCTTGCGCCGACAATTGCGCATCGGCCAGCAACGCCGCGCCGGATTCGGCCGAGGCGCGATCGCTCTCGACCGTGCGGCGCACCGCACCCCAGATGTCCAGGTCCCAGTTTGCGGCTCCGCCCGCGGCGAATTCATTGCCCACCGGAGCCTCAGGCTCTGGTCTACCGCGTGCGGCCGAAAAATTGGCGGATAGCGTCGGCCAGAAGCCCGCCTGCGCTTGAGCCACGAGCCCCCGGGCCTGTTCAAAATTGGCGGCCGCCGCCTTGATGTTCTCGTTCGAAATGTTGACGCGCGCCTCGAGCTCGTTGAGCGTGTCGTCCTTGAAGATCGTCCACCATTGGCCGCGCGCGAGCGCATCGCCGGGCTCGCTGGGTTTCCACTCGCCCACTTCCTTGTAGAAACCCGTCGTGGGGAACGGCGGCCGATGATAATCGGGCCCCACCGCACAGGCGCCGAGCAGGGCGGCGGCGGCCGCTACACTTGAGCGCCACAGTCGATGATGGCGGTGCGCGCGGCGCATCATGTGCCGGCCTCCGCGGGACCGAATCCGCGCGTACCCGATTCCGGCGCGGATCGTGGCGCGGGCGGCGAGTATTTGCCCTGCTTGAGATGCTTCCAATAGCGATGCACGTACAGATACACGACAGGCGTCGTGTAAATCGTGAGCAACTGGCTGACGACCAGGCCGCCGACGATCGCGATCCCTAACGGCCTGCGCATCTCGGTGCCGTCGCCGGAGGCAATGGCCAAGGGCAGCGCCCCGGCGATGGCGGCGCACGTCGTCATCATGATGGGCCGGAAGCGCAGCGAGCAGGCATGCGCGATCGCGGCACGCGGATCCATGCCAAGACTGCGTTCGGCTTCGAGCGCGAAGTCCACCATCATGATGGCGTTCTTCTTGACGATGCCGATCAACAACAGGATGCCCAAGAATGCGATCAAGCTGAATTCCGTTCCCGTGGCCAGCAGAAACAGCAGCGCGCCGACGCCCGCGGACGGCAACGTCGAGAGTATGGTGAGGGGCTGGCTATAGCTCTCGTACAGCACGCCCAATACCACGTAGATGGCGATCAACGCCGCCAGCAGCATCAGCGGCGTGTTGCTGCTGCTTTGCTGGAACAACCGGGACGTGCCGTAAGTGCCGCCGCGAATACCCACGGGCACGTGGATATCGGACATGGTCTTCGCGATCGCTTTCAACGCCTGATCGATGGTGGTGCCGACCGGCAGATTGAACGCGATGGCGGTCGATACCGACGTGCCGGTGTGATTGACGGTCACCGGAGTCGTACCGATGGTGAAGCGACTGAATGCCGAGAAAGGCACCATGGTTTCGCTGGCAATGCTCACGGCCGAACCGGTGGAAGTGTTGCCGCGGCCGGAATTCGCCAAGGAGTTGGATGAGAGGTTGCGCGCCACGTCTTCCGCGATGCTGGTGCTGGAGGCCGCCGAGGAGGGTTGGATGATGGTGGTGCCGGCAACTGCCTGGGTCAGCTGAGTGCCGCTGGCTGCATTGCCGGACGTGCTCACATACAAATCCTTGAGAATCTCCGGGTTTTGCCAGAACTCGGGAGCCACCTCCATGACGACGTGGTATTGCTGCGGGCTGAAGGGATTCAGGATGTTGGAAACTTGCGACTGCGCGAAGGCATCGCCCAGTGCATTGTCGATTTGGATCTCGCTAAGACCTAAGCGGGAGGCGCTGTCGCGGTCGACGATCAGATCCGTCTCGAGGCCCCCGGGCTGCAAATCCGAATCGACGTCGGTCAGCTCCGGTACATCCTGCAGGGCGGTGCGCAGCTTCTGCGACCAGGTACGCAACTCGGTCAGATCGTCGCCGAGCAGGGTGTACTGGTACTGGGCGTTGGCGGAGCGGCCGCCGCCCCCGCCGCCGAGGTCTTGAACCGCCTGCAGAAATACGCCGACGCCGGTGACCTTCGCCAATTTGGGCCGCAGCCTCGCGATGACCTGGTCGGCGGAGATGCGCCGCACCTTCAGAGGCTTGAGCGCGATGGTGACGTTGCCGCTGGCGCCGCCGCCGCCACCGGGTCCGAATCCTCCGGCTCCGTAGGATCCCGTCACCGTGGCCACCGCCGGATCGCCTTGGATGATCTTGGCGACATCCAGCAGCTTGCCTTTCATGAATTGAAAGGAACTCGCAGCATCGCCGCGAATACCGCCCTGCAGCTGGCCGGTGTCTTGTTGCGGGAAGAAGCCCTTGGGTATGGCGATGTACAAGTAGATGTTGAGGGCGATGGTGCCGAGCAACAGCGCCACCATCACACGCCGATGGTTCAATGCCCAATCCAACGAGGTCTCGTAGCGCCGGCGCACCGCGGCGAAGTTGCGCTCGAAGGCCGCGCCCAAGCGCGAGGACCGGTGGTCGCGTTCGCTCTGCAGCAGCAGCGAACACATCATCGGCGTCGTGGTCAGTGAAACGACCAGCGAAATGAGAATGGAAACCGACAGGGTGACCGTGAATTCGCGGAATATGCGCCCGACGATGCCGCCCGCGAACATGAAGGGGATGAACACCGCCACCAGCGACAAGCTCATCGAGACGACGGTGAAGCCCACTTCTCGAGCGCCGAGAAATGCCGCCCCGAGGCGCGTCATGCCCGCTTCTATGTGGCGGGTGGTGTTCTCCATGACGACGATGGCGTCATCGACGACGAAGCCCGTGGCGACGGTGAGCGCCATCAAGGAGAAATTGTCGAGGGTGTATCCCAGCAGGTACATCGCGCCGAAGGTGCCGATCAAGGACACCGGCACCACCAGCGCGGGCACCAGCGCGGCGCGATAGCTGTTCAGAAAGATGTACACGACCAGGATCACCATCGCCACGGCAAGCAGCAGCGTCTGCTCGACCTGGCGCAGCGACGCGCGGATCGTGACGGACCGGTCGAAGCTCACCACCAGGTCGATTTTCGGATCGATTTCCCGCTTCAGCGTGGGCAATTCAGCTTTGACGGCGTCGATGGTTTCAATGATGTTCGCGCCAGGTTGCTGGAAAACCGTGACGAACACCGCCGGGCTGCCGTTGTACAGACCATAAGTGCGGACGTTTTCCGTGGCCCCATCCTGCATGTCGAGCACGGTGGCGACATCGCTCAAGCGTACGGTGGCGTTGTTGCGGTTGGCGATGATGAGGTTGCGATAGGCAGGAGCATCGCGGGCGTTGTCGTTCGTGTAGATCTGATAGTGCAGCAGGTCGGACTCGATCGCGCCTTTCGGCGCGTTGGCATTCGAATTCGAAATGGCTGCGCGCACATCCTGCAGGCCGATGCCGTACTTGGTGAGCGACAGCGGATTGATCTCGACCCGCACGGCGGGCAGCGCGCTGCCGTTGACGTTGACGCCGCCGACGCCGGGTATCTGCGATAAGCGCTGCGAGATGACCGCATCCGCGGCGTCGTAGATCTGCCCCTGGGTGAGGACATCCGATGTCATCGCAATCGCCATGACCGGTATCGCCGATGTGTTGAGCTTGCGGTAGGTGGGATTGCGCGTCAGCGACGTGGGCAGGTCGGCGTGCGCTGCCGCGATGGCCGCCTGCACGTCGCGCGCCGCGCCATCGATGTCGCGCTCGACCCCGAAGGTCAACTGGATGAAGGTCGTGCCGACGCTGCTGCTCGAGGTCATGTCATCGACATCCGATATGGCGCCGAGATGGCGCTCCAAAGGCGTCGCGACGGTGCTCGCCATGACTTCCGGGCTGGCGCCGGGCAGCTGGGCCGAGACGAAGATTGCCGGCACGTCGACGCGCGGCAGCGGCGCCACCGGCAACAACATGAAGGCCACGCAACCGCACAGCGCCACACCGACGGTCAGCAAGGTCGTGGCCACCGGCCGCTTGATGAACGGCGCTGAAATATTCACGGCGAGCCCTCCGCCAACGGCGCATGGCCGGCCGGTGCCTGCGATTCTCCGCGCATGCGCGCCGCGATACGGTCGAACGCCAGATAAATCACGGGCGTCGTGAACAGCGTCAGCACCTGGCTGACCAACAATCCGCCGACGATGCTCACCCCCAAGGGGTGGCGAAGTTCCGAGCCCGTGCCCGTGCCGAACATCAGTGGCAGCGCGCCGAAGATGGCCGCCACCGTCGTCATCAGGATCGGCCTGAAGCGCAGCAGGCAGGCCTTGTAAATGGCGTCGCGCGGCGACAAGCCTTCGTCGCGCTGCGCCACCACCGCAAAGTCGATCATCAAGATCGCGTTCTTTTTGACGATGCCGATCAACAAAATGATGCCGATCAAGGCAATGATCGTCAGATCATCGCCGAACAGCATGAGCGCCAACAGCGCGCCGATGCCGGCGGAGGGCAGCGTCGAGAGTATGGTGATCGGATGGATGAAACTCTCGTACAGAACGCCTAAAACGATGTACATCACGAGTATTGCCGCGATCAAAAGCAGCAGCTCGTTGCTCAAATTGCTGCGAAAGGCCAGGGCTGCACCCTGAAAGGTGGTGCGGATGCTGCTCGGCAGATTCAGCGAACGCTCGACATCCTCGATGGCCGTTACCGCCGACCCGAGCGAGGCTCCCGGCGCCAAATTGAAGGAAACCGTGGCGGCGGGAAATTGCGCCAGGTGATTGATGAGTATCGGGCGCGTCTGGACGTCCACCTTGGCGATTGCGGATAGCGGAACCTGGCCTCCGGTGGCCGAAGGTACATAGATGGACGCGAGCGAGTCCACGGACTTGTAGGATTTCGGATCGGCCTCCATGATGACCCTGTACTGATTCGCCTGGGTAAAAATCGTCGACACGATGCGCTGGCCGAATGCATCGTAAAGCGCGTTGTCGACGGTGCCGACGCTGATCCCCAAGCGCGCCGCGCTGTCGCGGTCTATGTTGACGAAGACCGCCAGCCCGTTGTCTTCCTGATTGCTGACGACGTCCGCGAGCTGCGGCTGCGCGCGCAGCGCGGTCACCAACCGCGGCGTATAGGCCGAAAGCGCCACCGCATCCGCACTCTCCAAGGTGAACTGATACTGCGTGCGGCTGATCGTATTGTCGAGCGTCAAATCCTGCACCGGCTGCATGTACAGAGTGATGCCGGCCAATCCGTCCGTTTCCGACCGCAGGCGGCGGATGGCGTCCGCGACGCCCGCGGAGCGTTCGCCGCGCGGCTTCAGATTGATCAAGAACCTTCCGCTGTTCAACGTGACGTTGTTGCCGTCCACGCCGATGAACGACGACAGGCTCAAGACGTCCGGATCCTTGAGAATGGCGGCGGCGAGCGCCTGCTGGCGGTCCGCCATGCTGGCGTAAGAAACCGACTGCGTCGCTTCCGACACGCCCTGAATCAGACCGGTGTCCTGATCGGGAAAGAAGCCCTTCGGAATGAGCACGTACAGCAGCGCGGTGAGGGCGAGCGTGCCGGTCGCGATCCACAGGGTCAGGCGCTGGTGATCGAGCACCCAGGTAAGACGCTCGCCGTACCAGTTCACCACTGCCGTGAACCATTTGCCGGATTCCGTGGCTGCGTGCTCCCCGCGAGGACGGGCTTTGAGCAGTTTGGCGCACATCATCGGCACGAGGGTCAGCGACACGACGGCGGAGATCAATATGGTGACAGCCAGCGTCACGGCGAATTCGCGAAACAGGCGTCCGACCACGTCCTGCATGAACAGCAAGGGAATCAGCACGGCGATCAGCGAGACGGTGAGTGAAATGATGGTGAATCCGATCTGGCCGGCGCCCTTCAGCGCCGCCTCCAGGGGCGCATCGCCCGCTTCGAGGTAACGGGAGATGTTTTCGATCATGACGATGGCATCGTCGACCACGAATCCCGTCGCGATGGTCAGCGCCATCAGCGAGAGATTGTTCAGGCTGAAATTCGCCAGATACATCACCGCAAAGGTGCCGATCAGGGACAGCGGCACGGACAGGCTGGGAATGATGGTGGCCGGTATGTTGCGCAGAAACAGCCATATCACCAGCACCACGAGCACGACGGCCAGGATGAGTTCGAACTCCACGTCCTCGACCGAGGCGCGAATCGTGGTGGTTCGATCGGTCAGCAAGGAAACGTCCACCCCCGCGGGCATCTCCGCCTGCAGCGAGGGCAGGAGGTCATGAATTCTATCGACCACATCGACCACGTTGGCGCCGGGCTGGCGCTGCACGTTGACGATCAGCGCCGGCGTGGAGTTCATCCAGCCGCCGAGCTTGGAGTTCTCCGCTCCGGACACCAGCAGCGCGACGTCCTTGAGCCGCACGGGCGCGCCGTTCTTGTACGCCACCACAACGTTGCCATAATCGTTGGCATCGCGGATCTGATCGTTGGTGTTGACGGTATAGGCGTTGGCCGGACCGTCCAGAGTTCCTTTCGGTCCGTTCTGATTGGCGTTGCTTATGGTCGTGCGCAGATCATCGAGATTCAATCCATAAGCAGCCATCGCGCGCGGATTCGCCACGACGCGCACCGCGGGCCGCTGGCCGCCGCTGATGCTGACGACACCCACGCCCTTGATCTGCGAAATCTTCTGCGCGATGCGCGTGTCGACCAGGTCTTCCACCTCGGTGAGAGGCATCGTCCTGGAAGTGACGCCCAGTATCAGCACGGGCGCATCCGCCGGATTGACCTTGGCATATATCGGCGGCGCCGGCAGATCCTGAGGCAGAAGATTGGAGGCCGCGCTGATTGCCGCCTGGACTTCCTGTTCAGCCACATCGATGGCCAGCGCCAGCGTGAAGGTCAGCGTGATCACCGACGCCCCGGCGGAACTGGTGGACGACATCTGATTCAGGCCCGGCATCTGGCCAAACTGCTTTTCCAGCGGCGCCGTTATGGCCGAGGTGATGACCTCGGGACTCGCTCCCGGATAGAAGGTTTGCACCTGAATGGTGGGGTACGCGACCTCGGGAAGGGCCGACAGCGGCAACTGCACATAAGCCATCAGACCTACGATCATGATCGCCAGCATCAGCAGCGTGGTTGCGACCGGCCGCAGAATGAAGATTCGAGACGGGTTCATGCCGCTGTACCCAAGCCTGGCGGGCTCATTGCGCCGGCGGTTGCGAGGGCTGTTGGCCGCCGGGCCGCTTGCGGTGTCCCGGCGCAGCCGGCGCAGATCCCGCCGGCCTCGCCGGCGCGCTACCAGCCGGCGCGGCGGGTTTGGCATCCGGCAACGATACCTGTGCGCCGTCGCGCAGCCGATCAGCGCCTTCGGTAACCACAATCTCACCCACGTTCAGGCCTTTGAGCACGGCCACGCGCTCGCCGTCCACGACGCCCAGCGTAACGGGACGCACGGTGACCGTTCGATCGGCGTTCACCACATACACGAAATCGGTGGTAACGCCGTTGGGCGCGCCGCGGCGCACCGCGGAATTCGGCATGATGACTTGATTCCTCAAGGTCTCGACCAACAGCCAGATGTTGACGAACTGGTTGGGAAACAACGTGCCGTCCGCGTTATCGAACTCGGCGCGCAATTTCACCGTGCCGGTGGTGATGTCGATGGAATTGTCCAGAGTCAGCAATTTGCCGTCAGCGATCTTGGAGCTGTTGGTGCGATCGAACGCTTCGACGGTCAGCGTGGCTCCGGCATGCAGCCGCTTTGCGATCGCCGACACGTTGTCTTCCGGAACCGAGAAGATGACCGTGATGGGCTGAAGCTGATTCAGCAGCACGATGCCGTTGGCGTCGCCCGGCGTCACATAGTTGCCCTGATCGACCTGGCGCAGTCCGACGATGCCGGTGGCCGGCGCGGTAATATTCGTATAGATGAGGTTCACCTGAGCCGTCTTGAGCTGCCCCTGGTCGGCTTCGATGGTGCCGATGTATTGATCGACCAGCGCGCGCTGGGTGTCGAGCTGTTGTTCGGCAATGGAATCTTCCTTGACCAGTCCTTCATAGCGCTTCAAATCCAATTTGGCGTCCGCCAGCAGCGCTTGATCGCGCTTGAGGTTGCCTTCATTCTGCTGTACGGCCGCTTCATAGGGGCGCGGGTCGATCTGTGCGAGCGTGGCTCCCTGCTTCACGAGCTGCCCTTCGGTGAAGAATATCTTCTGCATGACGCCGCTGATCTGAGTTCTCACGGTCACGGTCGCGAGCGGCGTCACGGTTCCCAAGGCCGGGATCTTCACATCGATATCCCCGCTCACGGCCGTCGCCGTGGCGACGGCAACGGGCCCGTTCTGACCTAGGCGCCCGCGGTTGGCGGGAGCCGCCATGGGTTGCTTTTGTTGGATGTAACGAACCAGTACAATCATCAACACGATGAATACGACGAGAATCAACAGCGCTTTCCAGTGCCGAATGATGAAGGGTTTGGAGTTGCGCGCCGCCGCCGATTCCGGGAATTCTTGATCGTTTGCCACTATTCACCACTTACGCGAGCCCGCAGCACGCATTACCGTTCGGAAGACATCCGGGCGAGCCCCTGGACTATAACGACTATAACGAGTTTCAATGGCGGTCTACCACTCATCCACGGCTGGAAAACCGAGCGGTTGCAAAGTATTGCAAACAAACTTTACCTTTTTGAGCGCACGCCGATCGCGGCGGTGCGATGATCGAGATCAGGAGAGAATTTGATGAAAGCAGTATTTACCGCGGCGCTCGGCGCCATGCTGTTGGCGGGTTTTGGATCGCCGGCGCGCAGCGCGACTACCTGGACCGAAGGCGTCAACTATTTCCTGATCCAGCCGCTGCGCGCAACCTCTTTGCCGCGCGGCAAGGTTGAGGTGACGGAAGTGTTCTCGTATGCATGCCCTGCTTGCAACGTTTTCGTGCCTACAGTTCATAAATTGAAGCAAAGCCTGCCGCCCAATGCCGTGCTCGACTATCTGCCGGCCTCGTTCAACACGGCCGAGGACTGGCCGATGTTTCAGCTCGCCTACCTGACGGCGCAGATCCTCGGCATCGACAGCCAAACGCATGATGCGATGTTCGACGCAGTATGGAAGGGCGGCGATCTGTCCGTTGTCGATCCGGCGACGCATCAGTTGAAAAGCCGCGTGCCCACGATCGAGGACGCCGCGAAGTTCTACAACAGGCAAACCGGCGTGCCGATCGACAAGTTCCTGGCGGCCTCCAAATCCTTTGCGGTCGACGTCAAGTTGCGCAGCACCGAGGATTTGCTGGAAGCCTACAAGGTGGACCGAACGCCGACGATCGTGGTCAACGGCAAGTATCGGCTGCAGGTGGAATCCGCGGGCGGCACGGACCAGTTGATCGAACTGGTCAACTGGTTGGTTGCCAAGGAAAGCAAGAAACCGTGACGGCGGACCGCCTGGTTCGTGAAGAAACTCTTCGTCAATCATCCACGCTTGTGGTCATCCACGGCCGCGGCAACCGCACTATTCTTCTTTCTGCCGCACGCCTGGTCGGTGCTGACGCGGGTGTTGGTGTGCTGGAACTGCGGCGTGGCACTGTTCCTGGTGCTGTTGTTCGTCTGGATGAGCGGACTTTCCGCGCAACAGATCTGTTTGCGATACCGCGAAGAGGACGAGTCGGCGCCCTTCATTTTGATCGGAGTGGTATTGGCGGCCATGCTCAGTCTGGTCGCGATCGTCGAACCGCTGGCCACGCTCAAGTCCGTGGCCGGCAACGAGCGGATTGGGCACTTCGCGCTGGCCGCCATGACCCTGGTCAATTCATGGATCTTGGTGCCGAGCATGTTCACGATACATTATGCCGACATGTTCTACAGCACCGATGAGGCGCAGCGGCCGCTCAAGTTTCCGGAAACGCCGATGCCCGTGTTCTGGGATTTTGCCTACTTCTCCTTCACCATCGCCGCCGCCTGCCAAACAGCGGACGTATCGACTTTGAGCGCCGGCATCCGCAAAGTCGTACTCGGCCAGACGCTGATCTCGTTTCTTTTCAACGCCTCCATATTGGGCTTTGCCGTCAACGTGACCGCCGGATTGATCTAGGCCCGGCCGCTATCCGCGGGCACTGCAATCGGGCGCCGCTTTGCTTACGATATGCCCTAGTCTGACGAACGCGGCCACCGCCATGAGGGCGACCACACTGGATGCCGACAATCCTTTATTCACCGAGCCCAACGCGTCGCCGAACATGCCGGCCGCCCATGCGCCAAGACCGGCCCCGAGAACTGTCGTTACCAAAAAATAGGCGGCCGCACCGGTGCCTCGATGAGCTCGCGGAACGATGTCCATGCCGACGGCGGCGGCCACACCCGTCCAGCCGCCGCTGGCCAGGCAAAAGCCGCAGAATGCGAGCAGGAACAGCCGATAGTCGGATTGCATGACCGCAAGCAGAATCGCTGCTGACTCGGCAACCACGGCAATGAGCGCAGTCCAAACCCGGCCTGCTGCGGTTCGTAGGCGCCAGCGGTCTGCGACATAGCCGCCGATCACGGAACCCGCGATCCCGCCGGCGATCATGAGGCCTCCGAGAGTTGCTCCGGCCGTGGCTGCGCCGAGGCCGAATCGTCGCTGTGCAAAGGGTATCAACCAGAACGAAGCGGCGACATCCAAAAATAACACCGCGGCGAATGCGGCAAGCAACCAGCGAAACGAGCTTTGGCCCAGAGTCGCCCGGAAGGAGGCCGCGGCGTCGCGGCGCAGGCGGTACGTCCAGTACGCGGCCGCGCCGCCGGCCAACAACACCGCCGCCGGCACCCCTCGATTGGGCGGCCAGCTCATTTGCACCACTACCGCCAACAGGGAAGCGGTAACCAAGATCATCGTGAGCGCGGCACTGCCGCCGATTCGCACGGACTCATCCGGCCGTATGTCCTCCCAGCGGTAAAAGCTCAGGTAGGCAGCGCCCAGGAGTCCAGGAATGCCGGCCGCTACGAGTGCCGCGCGCCAGCCGGCCATGCCGGTTGAACCGCGAAAGTAATCGACCACCGCCCCACCCAAAATGGCCGCCAGACCCGCGCCGAGGAATGCGCAGGCAAAAAATACACTCGACGCCCGCGCACGATAGCGTTCACCGGCAAGTTCCGCCATCAATGAGACCGCTGCCGCCGTCGCGATGGCCTCACCGGCCGCGACCCCGGCGCGAGCCGCGACCAAGAGCGCATACCCCGGAGCAAAAGCAGCGCTCACGGACGCGAGCGACCAGACCCACGCGCCAACACGGACCAGCGCGAGCCGGTCGGCCACGTCGGCGACCCGTCCGAAGTAAAGGCCGAGCAGGGCGTAAACGATTGAAAACGCGCTGCCTGTCAACGCACCCAGGGATGCATCGCTGATTCGCAAATCGGATTTCACCGATTCCGCGAGAATGGCAAGGATCTGTCGGTCGAGATGGATGCAGGTATACAGCCAGCACAACCCGGCGAATATTCGGATTCTCGCGGCTTTTGTCCGCAGGCTCTGCATGGCATTGTCTTGCGAAGCCAAGCTTTGAAGCCGGGTCTAGGGCGACTTGAAGACTTCGCCGCCCTTCATCACGAATGCCACGTTCTGCAAGACGGCTATGTCGACCAGAGGGTCTCCCGCCACGGCGATCAAGTCCCCGTAGCGGCCCACCGCGATCGCACCGACATCGCCGGGCCGGCCCAGCGCTTGCGCGGCGTTCGCCGTTGCGGCCTGAATCGCCTGCATGGGCGTCATGCCCCACTGGACCATGGTGACGAACTGGCGGGCGTTCAGACCGTTGGGATAGACGCCGGCATCCGTGCCAAAAATCATCTTCACGCCGGCTTTCACGGCAGCCTGAAACGTCTGACGCTGCTTGAGCCCGACGATGCGTTCCTTTACCAAGGATTCCTTGAACACGCCGTTTTTCTCACCCTCGGCGAGGATGTAATCGTCGTTGTAGATGTCCATCGAGAACCAGGTGCCGTGCTGCTTTGCCAGGGCAAAGGCTTCATCGTCGGCCAGGCTGGCGTGCTCGATGGTATCGACGCCGGCGCGTATCGCGTCCTTGATTCCGGAGGTGCCGTGCGCGTGCACTGCCACGCGCAATCCCAGCATGTGCGCCTCATCCACGAGCGCCCGCATCTCGGTGAGATCGTATTGCTGCGCGCCGACGCTGTCGGTCTTCGACAACACGCCTCCGGTGCCGCAAAATTTGATGACTTCCGCGCCGTACTTGCGCAGTTTGCGCACCGTAGCGCGAATCTGTTCGGCGCCGTTGGCGACCGCCGGACTCGGCGTCGTGATCGAAGGAGGGAAGGCGGTACTGTCGCAATGTCCGCCGGTGGCGCCGATCGCATAGGTGGCCGGAACGATGCGCGGCCCGGGCACCATGCCTTGCTCGATGCCTTGCTTGATGGCGACATCGTCGAAGTTGGCGGAACCGACGTTCCTCACGGTCGTAAAGCCTGCCTCAAGGGTTTTCTTTGCATTCGAGACGCCGACAACCGTCCAAAAATTGTCCGTGAATTCCAGATGGCGATAGCCGCTGTATCGCGGGTCGGAAGTCAGATGCGTATGCATGTCGATCAGGCCCGGTAATAGCGTCATGCCTGGGAGATCGACGCGGCGCGCTCCCGCGGGAACATCCCCGCCGGCGGCGCCAACCGCGGTTATACGTCCATCGGTGACGGTCACCTGCGGGTGCTCGAGCACGCGGCCGGCGAGCACATCCACCATCTTTCCGGCGGTGATCACCACCGTATCGGCGCGCGCCGATGAGCACATTCCGCAGCTCAGCGCGAACGTACTCGCGATGAGCAGCACGCCGCAGCGCGCCGATACCATGAAATCCATGCCATTTCCTCGTGATTCGCCCGAAAATCCGGCGCTTAAGTTATCACAGAGCCGGTGGGGGCACTTCGAGTCCCGGCAGCAGAACGTCGAGGCGCGGCGGATCCGCGCCCCGAACGTACGCAAAGGCGACGATGTGCTCGATGATGTGCTGCACATAGCCGCGCGTCTCGTTGTAAGGAATGTTCTCGATCCAGACCGCAGCCTCCACGGATCGGGACGGCATCCAACGCTCCACTGCCGCAGGTCCGGCGTTGTAGGCTGCGAGGGCCAAAGGCAGACTGCCGGCGTACTTGTCGAGCAACTCGCGCAGGTATGCCGCTCCCAGCGGCACGGCGATGATTGGATCGAACAGCGCATCGCGGCTGGGGGGCGTCATGTGCCAGCGCCGCGCCAAGGCGGACGCCGTTGCCGGCAAAATTTGCATGACGCCGCGCGCGTCGGCTCGGGACACCGCATCGCGGCGGAACAAACTTTCCTGGCGCATCACGGCCAAGATCCAGTCGCCCGACAGCTGCGTCAGTTTGGCCGCCTGAATGACGCTGTCGGCGTAGGGCCGCGGATAGCGCAGGTTCAGGTCGTCGAATTCGCCGCTCTGCGCCAAAGTGGCGATGGATTGCGAATACCAACCCCAGCGCGCGGCGAGCCGCGCAGCTTGCACCTTGAGCGCGTTGCCGGCGTCGGTCATGACGCTGTTCCACTCCGACGCCGCGTCATCGGAAAGGTCGCAGTCGAACAGCTCGTGCGCACGAATCATCGCCGGCTCACCGGCCAGCGCCCGCTGCGTCGCGAGGTCGTCCGGCGAGGAGCGAGCATTCAGGTTGTAGCTTCGATGCAGGCGGTCCGCCGCAAGGTAGCCATAGTAATCGCGCAGCACGGCGAGCTCGGCGAACAGCGGCACGGCCGCATCCTCACCCTCCTCAGCGGCCACCCCCCGGGCATGCCAGTAGCGCCAGCGCGGCAGCGATGCAAGCGGCGCCGGCATTTGCTCGGTCCAAGAGCGTACCTTGCCGAAGTTTCCGGCGTACAGCGCCGCGCGCACGCGCCATTCCTGGACCTGATTATCGAGCACATCCGAAGGCAGATTTTCAAAGGCTGCGAGCGCCCTCGGGTCGCGATCGTATGCAGCGCCGAGTGCCGCGGAGCGCTGCAACCGCGACTGCAGCGCCGGCGTAAAGTCCGCTCGCGCCGCCAACTGCGGCAACAAGACAAATGCAGCTTGAACGTCGGTGCGCGCCAGCTTATCGAAACCCGCGGCCAACGCGTCGGCTTCGATCGGCAAGGCGGCATGCGTCGCCAACACATTCAATGCCGACTTGGGCGACTCCAAAAGATCGGACCAACGCAGCAATTCGGTGGCTCTCGATGCCGGAACGTCGGCGGCAAATTCCCGCGCCAGACGCGCATTGTCGGCCAACAGCGCGGCGCGCGCGCGGCTCTCGGCGATTGCCGGAGTAATCAGGCCTTGTTGATGCAGCCAGTCGAACGCGTCGCCGCACTGCGCCGGCTGCTTCTGCGGCAGAGACCAACGGGCCAGCGCTTCGGGCGCGAGCGCGGCAGTCGCGCCGGTCGCGAGCAGTCCCGCGAGCCGATCGCAGGCCAACAGGGGGTCCGTCACGTCCATGGAGCGCGGCAGGAAGAGCTCCCAGCGGCCGCGCTGTGCCAGACTCACCAGCCAATCATGGCGCAGCGCGCGGGCAACAGGTTGCCCGGCGTGCGCCTGCAGGAATTCGTCGATCCGAGCGTCGAGATCGGCATCGCCGCCGGCCAGGTCGCGCCGCAGGCGCGCAGCCACCAGATAGTCGTGGATGGCATAGGATTGCAGCTGCGGCGAGTCCGCCAGATCGGGCATGTGCAGCCGCACTCTCTGCATCGCCGCCAGAAAGTCGCGCTGACCGATATCCGCATCGGCTGAGGCCGCGGCATCGCGTTCCGGCTCCGCGGCCCCCGAGCCCTGGGTTGCGAGTCCGCACACGGCCATCAGTACGCAGGAGCCGATCAGTGCTCGAATCGACATGCGCTCTTCTTCGTTTGTATCATCCTTCCATGAAAGCCAAAGTCGTCGCCATTCTCGAGAGCCGAGTGGGAGCTCACCTGGCTGAGATGATCGAGCGTCGCGGAGGCGTCGCCATGCTGGCGCCGGCGCTCGAGGAGGTGCCCGAGGTTGGGCCGCGCGATGTCGCCGCGCTCCTGGAGGAGTGGTGCAGTGCGCCGTTCAAAGCGGTGATTTTCCAGACGGGCGTCGGCACGCGGGCGTTGTTCACGGCCGCCGATGCATTGGGCGCCACAGGTGATTTTCTCAAATTACTGGCCGGCGCGGTGGTGGTGGTGCGCGGGCCCAAGCCCACGGGCGAGCTGAATGCGCGCGAAGTGCGCATCGATCTGCGCGCAGCGTCGCCGTTTACCACGGAAACGGTGTTGACCGCGATGTCCGAAATTCCCATACGTGACTCCAAAGTGCTTGTGCAGCGTTATGGCGCAACCAACCGGGAACTCCACGACGCACTGATCGCACGTGGCGCGGCGGTGCGCGAAATCGCCACGTATCGCTGGTCGCTGCCCCGAAACATTCAGCCGCTCATCGAGCTGCTCGCCGCTCTGGAACAGCGTAGGGTCGATGCTGCGGTCTTCACCAGCGCGGTCCAAATTCATCATTTGCATGCGGTCGCCGAGAGGGCCGGCCGTGCGGCGCAACTCATCGCCGCCCTCGGCGGCATAATTGTCGCATCGATCGGGCCGGTTTGCTCGCGGGCGTTGCGTGAGCACGGCGTCGAACCGACCTTGGAGGCCAACCCGCCAAAACTTGGCCCGCTGCTCAATGCGCTCGAGGCGGCCCTGTCGGAGCTCCGCTGACATCGGCTCGGCGCGCCGGCTTACGCACGGCGCATCCACGCTCAAAGTCCAAAGCCTGATGCCGCGTATATAGTACCCCTGCTTTCGGCAATCCAAAATTAGGAGCGACACCGTGGGTACTGACAATGCAAGTTCCAAACCGTTTCTTTCGGATGTCAATACTCTGCGCGAGCGAGCCCGCAAGAATATCGCCAGCGGCGGAGTAACATTCACCTACCAGGGCGATGTGAAAAAAACCATCGATATCCTGCAGTCCGTGCTCGCCACGGAAATCGTCTGCGTTCTGCGCTACACCATGCATGCTGTCGCGGCGTCGGGAATCTCCAGCGAAGGCGTCAAGGCGGAATTCGAGCAGCATGCAAAGGAAGAACAGTTGCATATGAACGAAGTTGCAGAGCGCATCAATCAATTGGGCGGCAAACCCAACTTCAACCCGGAAGGGCTGGCGACGCGGGCTGCCTCCGAATACGGCTCCGCCGGCAATCTGATCGAAATGATCAAGGAGAATCTCATTGCCGAGAGAATCGCCGTGGATCATTACCGCGAACTGATTCGCTACTTCGGCAACGATGATCCGGGCACGCGTACGATGCTGGAAGGTATTCTGACGGTCGAGGAAGAGCATGCCAACGACATGCACGATCTGCTGGTCGCGCATGAAGGACATCCGATGCTGCCCTCCTAGACTGTCGGGTTTGGTTCAGTAGACTGGGTTTGGGTCCGCAGACTATCGGGTTTGGTTGATTCAGCTGCTGCCGCCGACGGATGGAGAATCGCTCGCTGGATAAGACTCGTCCAGCGCTTCATCGAGCAATGCGTCCAGGTGACGCTTGTCCCCGGCGCCGGGATGTTTCCTCATATATGCCACGGCATAAGAGCATATCGGGTTCACGGACCATCCCTGGTCGCGCGCGGCCGACAGCGCGGCGCGCATCAACTCGGCAGCAACGCCACGCCCGCCGATCGCCGGCGGGACTCCGGTATGCGTGATATTCATGACACCGCCCGTCAGTGTGTAATCGAGCACCGCGCGATGCCCGTCAACTTCGGTGCTGAATTGATGCGATGCCTGATCGTGATCGACGGTGCTCATGAGTCCCGCTCCTGACGACTACTGGTGTTCGGGCGGCCGCTCGCGCTCCGGCGGGCGCTCCGGCTGACGCTGTTCTGGGCGGGGCGGCGCTGCAGGATGTGGCGCTGCGGGGGCTGGCGGCGCTGCAGGGTGTGGCGCTGCGGGGGCCGGCGGCGCCACTTGCCGCGGCTGAACGTTTTCCTGCCGTACTTCGGACTGCGGCGCGTTGAGCGCGCGCTGCTCCGGTGCGTTGCGCTGCTCGGGTGCCCGCGGCTCTGCGCCGACCTGGCGCGGTGGTGCGGCGGGACGGGGCTCGGAAGTTGCACGAGGCGGGGCAGTTGGGCGGGGCTGCGCACCTACCACGCTCATGGTCCCCGGGCGGCGGGCGGTCACGACACCCGCGCCCGAAAAGACGCCGGGCCGAGCGGTCGCCGCGACTGGTGGGCTGCCGTGATTGGCACCGAGGCGCAGGGAGGGCTCAGCGCGCGCCGTTTGCTCTTGCGAGCGTTGCACGGGGGTGGCCGAGATATGGCGAGCTTGTGCCGCGGCCTGTTCCGCGGCGGTCGGTGTGGCGCGAATTCCGCCAGTACCGCCGTTATAGCTGACGCGATTGACCGTCACGTTGTTGATGACCGTCCTGTTGTATACGTTGGTGATCCCGACCGTACCGATGTTGGACACGGCGCGGTTGTAAAACACGTGGCCGCCCTGCCAGTAACCGCCTTGATAGCCACTGCCGACATAGCCGTAGCCGTAGTTGACGCCCCCGTAGAAACCGACCTGCGGACCCCAATATCCAGGATGCCAGAAGAATGCCGCGCCGTCGGCGCCCCAATATCCTGGCGTCCACAGGTACCCGACCTCGGGTGCCTCGACCCATGTGCCCGGCACCCAATAGTAATCCTGATCGTCGTCGCTCCACGCCCAGTATCCCGGCGTCCATAGGTAGCCATCGCCGGGGATTGGCGGCTGGTCATAAACCGGCAGTTCCGGCGGCGCTACTTGCACCGAGACGGTGACCTGCGCCGAAGTCACGGCCGGCAACGCCAGTATCAAGAGGAGGGGGCAACAGCAGATCCAGTGCTTGAGTTTCATTGTTTTGACTCCGCCAAAGAATGGCATGCGCCATACCTAGCAAACGTTGTAATAGTAGCCCCAATATACAGGGAGCTTTGCGGCTTGATAGCAGTTCCCCCCAGGCGCCAATGTAGGATAAGGCTTATAACGCGTGCCGGCGCGCCGGCGGGCGGATACTTATGCCGCGAGATATATCCTGAGGATTATTTTTAGTTCATGAAACAACGCCCTCCCGCCATAACCCAGAACGCGGACGTGCGGTTCCTCGGCAAGCTTCTCGGCAGCGTGATCCGTACCTTCGGCGGCGAGGCTTTGTTCGACCGGATCGAGGCGATCCGCGCCGCATCCGTGGATCGCTATCGAGGAGTGTCCAACCCGCGCAGCCTGGCGGCCGGCCTCGAGACCTTATCGCTCGACGAAACGGTCGCGTTCGTGCGCAGTTTCATGCTGTTTTCGATGCTCGCAAATCTGGCCGAGGATCGTCAGGGCGCGGCAACCGAAAAGGAGGGCACGCTGCCCTCGGCGCTGCAGTTCCTGACGGCGCAGGGCGTGCAACCCGCGCAGATCGCGCAGTTGCTGCAGCGTGCGTTGATCGTGCCGGTGCTGACCGCGCACCCGACCGAGGTGATGCGCAAGAGCATGCTGGATCATCGCAATCGAATTGCGGCGTTGATGCATCAGCGCGACACGGGACAGCGCGAGACGCGGAGCGGTGAGCTGATCGAGGAAGCGATCGCGGGTCAGATCGCCTTGTTGTGGCAAACCCGGGCGCTGCGCCACGAACGGCTGTACGTAGCCGACGAGGTGGACACGGCCCTGGCTTACTTGCGCGATGTTTTCCTGTCCACGGTGCCGGCGCTGTACGCGCGTTGGGAGCGCATGCTCGGCATGCAGCCGCCGAGTTTCTTGAGGCTCGGCAGCTGGATCGGCGGCGATCGCGATGGCAACCCCCACGTAACGGCCGATTCGCTGCGGCTCGCGCTGAGCCGCGCCAGCCAGACGTTGCTGGCCGACTATCTCGAACAGCTCAACGCACTGGGCGCGGAGCTGTCGCTGTCGAGCGAAAGGGCGGCGGTGTCGCCGGGCGTCGAAGCCCTGGCGCGCGGCAGCGGCGATGTGAACGCGGCGCGCGCGGACGAGCCGTATCGGCGCGCCATCACGGGCATGTACGCGCGGCTCGCGGCGACTTATCAAAAGCTGTTCGCGCGCGCACCGCCGCGCGCGGCGACCGTGAGCGCGCAAAGCTATCCCGACGCGCAATCGCTGTGCGCGGATCTCGAAGTGCTGCAGGCATCGCTGCGATCCGAGAGCAAAATAGCCCGCGGCAGCGCTGCGCTGTCGCGCCTGGTGCGCGCGGTCGAGACCTTCGGCTTTCATTTGGCGACACTCGATTTGCGGCAAAACGCCGATGTGCACGCCCGCGTGGTCGCCGAGCTGCTGCAGGTCGCAGGCGTCAGCGCGGATTATCAGTCGCTCGATGAAGCGGCACGCGTGGAGTTGCTGCGGCGGGAACTTGCCAGCGAGCGCTTGCTGGCAAGCCCATTCGCGGCTTACTCGCCCGAAACGCTTTCGGAACTGGCCATCGTGCGCGCTGCGGCCGAGGCCCATCAACGCTACGGCCCCGACTGCATCACCAACTACGTCATTTCCAAGTGCGAAAGCGTCTCCGATCTCTTGGAGGTCAACGTGCTGCTGAAGGAGGCGGGGTTGTACCGCGCGCGGCCCGCTGGCGCCGCGATCATGGCCGTCCCGCTCTTCGAGACCATCGGCGATTTGCAGCGTGCCCCGCAAGTGATGGAAAAGTGGCTGGGGTTGGCGGAAACCGCGGCGACTACCGCGGCGCACGGCTATCAAGAGGTCATGGTCGGCTATTCCGATTCGAACAAGGACGGCGGCTACTTGACCTCGGTGTGGAGCCTGCATCAAGCGACACGCACGCTTGCCGACGTGTTCGCGGCAGCCGCGACGCCGATGCAGATATTCCATGGCCGCGGCGGCGCCGTGGGCCGCGGCGGCGGGTCGTCGTTCGCGGCGATTCGTGCCCAACCGCACGGCACGGTTCGCGGCCGCATCCGCATCACCGAGCAGGGCGAAATCATCGCCGCGAAGTACGGCACCGTTGAGAGCGCGGCGACCAATCTCGATTCCATCACGGCGGCGACTTTGCTCGCCTCCCTCGAGAGCAGCGGACTTTCCGCGGAAAGCGGCGAACGCTTCGCCGCCGCGATGCAGGCGCTGTCGAACGAAGCCTTCAGCGCCTACCGCTCCTTGGTGTACGAAACGGCGGGCTTTACCACTTTTTTTCGGCAAATGACGCCGCTCGCCGAAATCTCCGAGCTCAAGATCGGCTCGCGTCCGGCATCGCGCTCGAGTTCGCAGCGCATCGAGGACTTGCGGGCGATTCCATGGGTTTTCAGCTGGGCTCAGGCGCGCGTGATGTTGCCCGGCTGGTACGGCGTCGGGCAGGCGCTGTGCGCCGCCGATGGCGGACTGCTGCGCGAGATGCTCGACGCGTGGCCGTTTTTTCGCGCCACCGTCGACAATCTGGAAATGGTGCTGTCGAAGTCCGACATGGGCATCGCGGCACGTTATTTGACGCTGGTCGAGGACCAGGCGGTCGGCGCGACGCTGTTCGGCCGCATCCGCGACATGTGGACGATGACGCAGGACAGTCTGCTCGCGATCACGGGCCAATCGCGGCTCCTCGAGCATCATCCGGTTCTGGATGCTTCCATCCGTTTGCGGCTGCCGTACATCGAGCCGTTGAATCTGCTGCAGGTCGAGCTGCTCAAACGGCATCGGGCGGGCGAGCGCGACACGCGGGTCCGGGAGGGGATACAGCTTTCCATCAACGCGATCGCAACGGCGTTGCGCAACAGCGGCTGACCCAGCGCCGCGTACCCGTGCCTCAGCCGAGGAACTCGCAGTAGCGGTCGACGTGTTCGGCCAGATCGAGCGTGTGCTGACGGGTGAGCCGCTCAGCCGCTTCGGTGTCGCGACGCTCCAAGGCCTCTATGATTTTCAGGTGATCGATGATGGAGCGCGCGGCGCGGTCGCTCTGCGTGATGGTTGCGCGACGGATCGCCCGCACGTGCAGCAGCAGGTTCGTGGTGGCACCGACGATGGTTTGAGAGCCGCCCAGCGCGATGACCGCCGTGTGAAAGGCAATATTGGCGTCCGAATACTCGTGCATGTGCTCTGCGGTGGGAGGCGAGTTGTGAAATTCATCGAACAAGTGGCGCAGCTTCGCGATATCCGCGTCGCTGGCGTGCTGAGTGGCAAGCCGCGCGGCCATGGACTCGAGCGCCGCCCACATCTGAATCATTTCGATCATCTCGCGCTTCGATTTTCGGATGATGTAGATTCCGCGGCGCGGAACCGTGCGTATGAAACCCTGTTGTTCGAGCAGCGACAGCGCCTCGCGGATCGGGGTGCGGCTGACGCCGAGCGCCTTGGTCAATTGACGCTCATCCAAGCGCAGCTCCTGCTTCGGATCGTAGATGTCGGTATCCGCAATTGCCGTCTTCAACAGCGCATACGCCTGATCGCGCAGGCTGGTCGCGTTGAGCGGCGCGAGCGCGAGGGGCGTGCCTGCGAAAGTACGTTGTACGAGCGTGGCGATCGAACTCATTTGACCTCGGACCTTACTTCCTTGATACTTTAAAATCGCTTCATATATGGTATACCACCAGAAAAATTAGTGGCTGGCAATGTCCCGATCAACTGGGAGTCAATTGGGAAGCATCGGTGTCGCTCGTTATGCCTGAGACGCCGATGCGGAGAACGAAATGACGACCGAGACCGCCGGATCGCCTTGGGCGCATCCGTGGGTGCAACTCTTGATCGGGGTGGTCTGCATGGCGTGCGTCGCAAACTTGCAGTATGGCTGGACCTGGTTCGTGGATCCGCTGAACGCCAAGTACCACTGGGGACGGGCCGCGATTCAGGCAACTTTCGTCGCATTCGTGGCCGTCGAGACGTGGCTGATTCCAGTGGAGGGATATCTGGTGGATCGCTTCGGTCCACGCTGGGTGATCATGAGTGGTTCGATCTTGGTCGCCGGCTCGTGGACGCTCAATTCGGTGGCAAGCTCGCTGACTGGACTATATGTCGGGGCGGTCCTCGGCGGGATCGGTACCGGCTGCGTTTACGGCACCTGCGTCGGCAACGCCCTGAAGTGGCTACCAGGCCGACGCGGGTTGGCCGCCGGCATCACCGCCATGGGATTCGGGGTCGGCTCGGCCTTCACGGTCAGCCCCCTCAAATCCATGATCCAGACATCGGGCTATGAACATACCTTTCTGTTCTTCGGCATCGTTCAGGGCGGCATCGTCTTCGTCATGTCCTGGTTGATGCAAGTGCCCCCGTCGCGCCTCGCCAAATCAGCCGTCAAGGCGAACCAGACTGCGCATGGCTACTCTCCGAGGGAGGTCTTGCGCAATCCTTGCTTCTACGTGCTCTATGCCATGTTCGTGCTTGTCGCGGCCGGCGGGCTGACGATGGCCGCCTCCATCGTATCCATAGCTGCAGACTTCAAAATCAGCGAGGTGCCCGTAGCGCTGTTCGGATTCGTGGCGCCGGCGGCGGTTTTCGCGGTGCAGTTGAACCGAATCTTCGACGGCATCGGACGGCCGGCCTTCGGGTGGCTCGCCGATCAAATCGGCCGCGACTACACCATGGCACTGGCCTTCTTGGTCGGCGCCGGCGCGTTGTTCGCGCTACACCGGGTCGGCGGCAACGCGACGGCGTTCGTTCTGATAACCACAATCTACTTTGGCGTCTATGGAGAGATATTCAGTTTGTTCCCGGCAACCTCGGGAGATACCTTCGGCGCAAAATATGCGGCCGCCAATGCCGGCATGCTGTACACCGCCAAGGGCGTGGGCGCGGTACTGGTGCCCGTGGCAGCGTGGATCTCCGGATCCTACGGCTGGGGCGCGGTATTTTCCGTGGCGATGACGCTCAACATCATTGCCGGACTTACGGCGCTATTCGTTTTGCGGCCATTGCGCCTGCGACATTTCGCCAACAGCCGCATGGAAATCGCGACGGCGCGTTCGGCATGAGGCCTTCGATATGGAAACACAAATGAGCAAGGCATTGGATGGCGTGAAAATTCTGGACTTCACACACGTGCAGGCGGGTCCGACGTGCACGCAGCTGCTCGCCTGGTTCGGAGCGGACGTGATCAAGGTCGAGAAGGCGGGCGCGGGCGATGTCACGCGCGAACAGTTGCGGGACGTACCGGATGCGGACAGCCTGTACTTCACCATGCTGAATCACAACAAGCGCTCCGTGACGCTGGACACGAAGAGCGAGCAGGGCAAGCAGGTGCTGGAGCGATTGGTCAGGCATTGCGACGTGTTGGTGGAGAATTTCGGTCCCGGCGCGCTCGATCGAATGGGCTTCAGCTGGCAGAGAATTCAACAGCTAAATCCGCGCATGATCGTCGCTTCGGTCAAAGGTTTCGGTCCGGGCCCGTATGAGGAATGCAAGGTGTACGAGAACGTCGCGCAATGCGCGGGGGGTGCCGCCTCGACGACGGGTTTCGACGATGGTCCGCCGCTGGTGAGCGGCGCGCAAATCGGCGACAGCGGCACCGGCCTGCATCTAGCGCTGGGCATCGTCGCGGCCTTGTACCAACGCAACGCGACGGGACGCGGCCAGAAGGTGCTCGCCGCCATGCAGGACGGCGTGTTGAATTTGTGCAGGGTCAAGCTGCGCGACCAGCAGCGGCTGGAGCGCACCAAAGTCATGAAGGAATATCCGCAGTATCCCCACGGCAAGTTCGGCACATCGGTGCCGCGCGCCGCCAACGCCTCGGGCGGCGGCCAGCCGGGCACCATCGTCAAATGCAAGGGGTGGGAAACCGATCCGAATGCGTATTTGTATTTCATCGCCCAAGCTCCCGTGTGGAGGGCCATTTGCCAAGTCATCGGCAAGGAGTCCTGGATCACGGATCCGGATTTCGCGACTCCCGCGGCGCGGCTGCCGAGGCTTACCCAAGTGTTTGCAGCCGTGGAGGCTTGGACGCTCACGAGAACCAAGTTCGAGGCGATGGAATTGCTCAACGAGCACGATATTCCGTGCGGCCCGATTCTCTCGATGGAGGAGCTGGCTCATGAGCCATCGTTACGTGCGACCGGCACCATCGTTGAGGTGGATCACCCGAAGCGCGGCAAGTATCTGACCGTCGGCAACCCCATCAAGATGAGCGACAGCCCCACCGAGGTCAGGCGCTCGCCGCTGCTCGGCGAGCACACCGACGAAGTGCTGCAGGAAATCGGCTACGATCCGGCGCAAGTCGCCGAACTGCGTGCGAACAACGTCATTTAACGGGATGAAATTTCGCGGCATGAGCAGCACATGAAGATAGCGGTCGTTGGGGTCGGCGCCATCGGCGGATTCGCGGGAATCCGACTGGCGTTGGCCGGAGAGGACGTGACCTTCATCGCGCGCGGCGCCAATCTCGCTGCTCTGCGCAACCGCGGTCTACGCTTGATCAATGCCGACGGCTCCGAAGAACATGCGGCGCTCGTCAAGGCAACCGACGACTACGCGGCCGCCGGCCCGCAGGACATGGTGATCCTTGCCATGAAGGCCCATCAGGTGGAGGCGGTTACGAAGGACATCGCGGCTTTGTTCGGACCCCATACGGTGGTCGTGCCGATGCAAAACGGCATTCCTTACTGGTATTTCCACGGCTTCAAGGGAGCACTGGCAGGCACGCGCGTCAAGAGCGTCGATCCGAACGGGGCCATCTACGAGAAAATTCCCTGCGAACGCGTCATCGGCTGCGTGGTATATCCGGCTGCGGAATTGCTGGCACCCGGGGTCGTCAAGCACGTGGAGGGGAACCGCTTTCCCGTTGGCGAGCCGGACGGCGCGAACAGCGAGCGCGTGGCCAATGTCTCCCAATGCTTCATCAACAGCGGCCTCAAAGCGCCCGTGCTCAGCGACATCCGCGCGGAAATCTGGCTCAAGCTATGGGGCAATCTGACTTTCAATCCCATCAGCGCGCTGTCGCGCGCGACGCTGGCTGCCATCTGTCAGTATCCGCCGAGCCGGGCCATCGCGGCGGCGATGATGACCGAGGCGCAGGCGGTCGCCAGCAAGCTCGGTGTCACCTTCAGGGTGCCCCTCGAAAAACGCATAGAGGGGGCCGAGCGGGTCGGACATCACAAGACTTCGATGCTGCAGGATGTGGAAGCGGGACGCGAGTTGGAAATCGATGCGCTGTTGGGCTCGGTGGTGGAACTGGCCCGCCTGACCGACACGGCGACCCCGCACATCGATACCGTATACGCGCTCACCAAGCTACTCGCCAGGACGCTCACGCAGCAACCGACAGCGAGATGAACGCGAGGCTTTTGTTGCGGCAGATGTTCGACGCTGCCATCGCCTCGGCGCAACCGGCCGTCTGCATCGCTCCGCACCTTCCGAGTCCGCCGCGGGGCCGAATGATCGTCATCGGGGCGGGCAAAGCATCTGCCGCGATGGCGCGCGCCGTCGAGGAGCATTGGCCCGACGCACTTTCGGGATTGGTGGTGACGCGCTACGGACATGCCGTCCCCTGCAAGCACATCGACATCGTCGAAGCCGGACATCCCGTAGCCGACGAAGCCGGATTGCGGGCAGCGCGCCGCATGTTGGAATTGGTGCGAAACCTCAACCGCGAGGATTTGGTGCTGTGTCTGATTTCCGGCGGAGGATCCGCGCTGCTGCCGCTGCCGCTGGAGGGCTTGAGCCTCGCCGACGAACAGGGGTTGGCCCGGGCGCTGCTCAAGTCGGGCGCCGGCATCGGAGAGATGAATTGCGTGCGTCGCCATCTGTCAGGCATCAAGGGCGGGCGGCTGGCGGCGGCGTGTCATCCCGCACGAGTGCTGACGCTGCTCATTTCCGATGTGCCCGGCGATCGCCTCGTCGATATCGCCTCAGGACCGACCGTCGGCGATCCGACCACGTGCGCCGATGCGCTGCGCATCGTACGGCACCACGGCCTTTCGCTTCCGGAGAAGGCGCTGGAGATCCTGGCGAGCGGCCGCGGCGAGTCGGTAAAACCCGATGATCCGCGACTCGCCGGCGCGAGCGCGCGCATCATCGCCGCGCCGCAAATGGCGCTGGAAGCGGCGGCGCAGGTGGCGCGCAGCGCGGGCATCACACCCTACATTCTCGGCGATGCCCTCGAAGGCGAGGCGCGCGAGGTGGGCAAGGTGCTCGGCGGCATTGCGCTGCACGTGGCACAGCGGCGCCAGCCCTGGCCGCCGCCTTGCGTGCTGTTGTCCGGCGGAGAAACGACGGTCACGGTTCGAGGAATGGGCAGAGGGGGACGCAATGTCGAATTCCTGCTGGCATTGGCTCTTGCGCTCCAAGGCCGCTTGGGAGTGGACGCGCTGGCGGGGGATACCGACGGGGTCGATGGGCAGGAAGAAGTCGCCGGGGCGTATATCGGTCCCGACACCTTGGAGCGCGCGCAGGCGCTGGGCCTCAAGGCCGCGGATATGCTGGCCGACAATGACGCCCATCGCCTGTTCGAAGCTCTGGGCGACTCGGTCGTCACTGGGCCGACGCTCACCAACGTCAACGACTTTCGCGCGATCCTGGTGCGCTGATTTCACGCCGGCATCCGCGGCGGAACTGGGTGCGGCATGGTCTTGCCGCCTCGGCTAGAATCGGCGCATGGACGACACCAATGCCAACAGCCTCGCGACCACCAACAGCCTCGCGACCGCCGATTTGGTCGATGCACATGCGGACAGGGTAAGAAGCTGCACGGTGCAGTTTCAGCAATTCGGCGCTCGTGCGCGCTTTTTCGGGCGCGTGCGAACCGTCAAGACATTCGAAGACAATGCCCTGATCAGGCAGACCCTATCCACGCCCGGTGCGGGCGCGGTACTCGTCGTCGATGGACATGCGTCGCTGCGCTGCGCGCTCATAGGCGACATCATCGCGGGATTGGCGCTCGAGAACGGCTGGGCCGGCTTGGTCATCTGGGGCGTGGTGCGCGATCGCGCCGCGCTCAGCGGCCTGGATTTGGGGATCAAAGCGCTGGGCACGAATCCGTGGAAGAGCGGCAAGAATGGCGCTGGAGCGCTGGATGTTCCGGTCAGTTTTGGCGGCGTGGATTTCCGTCCGGGCGACTGGCTGTACAGCGACGAGGACGGCATCTTGCTGAGTGAGGAGTGCTTGTAGCGATGGAGACGCCTCTGACGCCGCTGGACTTCGCGCGCCGCGCCGTCAAGCTGCACGCGGACCGCGAGGCGGTGGTGGACGGCGATCAGCGCTTCACCTATGCGCAGTTCTGCCGCCGGGTCGATCGTTGGAGCTCGGCGCTCGCGCGCTTGGGAGTGGCGCGGGAGGACCGTGTCGCCACGATCTGCCCGAATACGCATCAGCATCTCGAGCAGTTCTATGCCATTCCGCAACTCGGCGCGGTCATAGTCCCCATCAATTATCGGTTGTCGGCGGAAGACTTCGTGTACGTCGTCACGCATAGCGGCGCCAAGGTGCTGTGCGTGCACGGCGACTATCTGGAGGTGATCGACGAGGTTCGCGCGCGCATGCCGCAGGTCGAGCATCTCGTGGCGCTGGAGGGCGGCAGGCCGGGCTGGCTGGATTACGAGATGCTGATCGAGAATGGTGCGGAGTCCTTCGCACCGCAGCCCGTCGGGGAGACCGATCTGTTGGCGATCAATTACACCAGTGGCACGACTTCCCGGCCCAAGGGGGTCATGATCACGCATCGCAACGCGTGGATGAACTCGGTGGGCACGCTGGTGCACTGGCCGATGACGCCGGCAGACCGCTATCTATGGACCCTGCCGATGTTTCACGCCAATGGATGGACCTTCACTTGGACGGTGACCGCGGCTGCGGCCACTCACATATGCCTGCGCCAGGTGGATGCGCCGACCGTCTATGCCTGCGTGCAGCGCGAACGGGTCACGCATCTCAGCGCCGCGCCCACGGTGCTCATCAGCATCGCGAACGGGCCTGAAGCCGCGCGCCGGCAGTTGCGGCGCGGCGTGCGGGTGATCACTGCGGGCGCGCCTCCGGCGGCGGCGACCATAGAGCGCATGGAATCGGAGCTGGGCTGGAACGTGACGCACGTGTACGGTCTGACCGAGACCGCGCCGTTCATTGCCGTCTGCGAGCCTTTGCCGGAACACGGTTCGCTGTCGGCCCCGCAGCGCGCCGTCATCAAGGCGCGCCAGGGAGTGGAACTGATCACCTCGGGCGAATTGCGCGTGGTGGACGAATGCATGCGCGACGTTCCCAAGGACGGGCATACCATGGGCGAGATCGTGGCACGCGGCAACGTGGTCATGCGGGGCTACTACAACGACCCGGAGGCGACTACGGCCGCCTTTGCCGGAGGTTGGTTTCACTCCGGGGACGGTGCAGTCATGCATGCCGACGGCTATATCGAGATCAGGGATCGGTTCAAGGACGTCATCATCAGCGGCGGGGAAAACATTTCGTCCATCGAGGTGGAGGCAGCGTTGCTGCGCCATCCCGCGGTATTGGAAGCGGCGGTGGTCGGCATGCCGCATCCGAGATGGGGCGAGTCGCCCCATGCGTTCGTGGTCCTGCGTGAAGGCGCCGAGGCCACCGAGTCCGCCCTACGCCAATTCGCACGCGAGGCGCTGGCGCATTTCAAAGTCCCCAGCGCATTCCATTTCGTGAGCGAATTACCGAAGACGGCAACCGGCAAGATACAGAAGTTCGTACTGCGCGGCCGCTCGACGGCCATCGTGCAGCAATAGCGCGAATCTTCAATCCGCTGTGCGCGAGCGCAGAATGTCCGCGAGGTTGGTCGGAGCCTGCATCTGACGGATGACCTTCTGCCAGCGCTCCGCGCCCGTGCATAGCTTATCGATCACTACGGACGGATTCTGCCAGTCGCGAAACAAGGCGGCGACGCTGCTCGTGATCAGCTCTTCGCCCATCTGAATCAGTACCTCGCCCTGCTCAATGTGCTTGCGGGCAGTTTCAAGCCATTTGTTCATGGCAAAGATAATAAGGCAAATATCTGACTCGTGAAATTGTCGGTGAATCCAGACACCTAGGGTCGTTTCTTCGCTAACATTGTCAGCCTTCGCACAACGGGGAACCAATTTGTCGACAGCTCACTTCACCGCTGCGGAACGCAAGATAACGCTCGCAGCCGTCTTGATCGTGTTTTTGCTGGCCGCATTGGACCAGACGATCGTTGCCACGGCCATGCCGGTGATCATCAGCCAACTTCGCGGGCTGGAGCTCTACTCCTGGGTCACGACCGCCTACTTGCTGTCTTCGACGGTCATGGTGCCGATCTGGGGGAAGTTCGGGGACTTGTTTGGGCGCAAACCGGTGCTGCTCGCGGGCATCGGACTGTTTCTGCTGGGATCCTGGCTGTCGGGGCTCGCGGGGGAATTCGGCGATTTGCCGCTGTTGGGCGGCGGCATGCTGCAGCTCATCGTGTTTCGCGCCATCCAGGGATTGGGCGGGGGCGCGCTGTTCACCACGGCATTCGCCATCATCGCCGACTTGTTTCCGCCGCGCGAGCGCGGCAGGTTCGCCGGCCTGTTCGGTGGAGTTTTCGGGCTTGCCAGCGCGGTCGGACCACTGCTCGGCGGGTATTTCACCGACCACGGTACCGTGTCCTTCGGGGGGCACGTCATCGCCGGCTGGCGGTGGGTGTTTTATCTGAACGTGCCGTTAGGGTTGGTGGCTTTGTTCATGGTGATCGTCAAGATGCCCAAGCTGTCGCATGACTTCAAGGGAAGCATCGATTATGTGGGCGCTTTATTCATAGTGGGCGCATGCGTGCCCCTGCTGCTTGCGCTGACCTTCGGCGGTCAGAAGTACCCTTGGGGATCGCCCGTGGTCATGGGGCTCTTAGCGTTGTTCGTCGTGTTCACGACGCTGTTCGTGTTCAACGAAAAACGGGTCGATGACCCGATCATCCACATGGAATTGTTCGCCAACAAGGTGTTCACCTGGGCAAATCTGGCGGGCTTTTTCTCATCGATGTCGTTCTTGAGCGTGGTGGCCTTTCTGCCGCTGTTCATGCAGCTTGGACAGGGTGTCCAAGCCACCACCAGTGGGCTGGCAACCCTGCCCCTGATGATCAGCCTCATCGTGTCCGCCACGATTGCCGGTCGCGTGGTGACCAAGACGGGACGCTACAAGCCGGTCATGCTGGGCGGCATGGCGGCGCTGCTCACCGCCACCTTGCTGCTCAGTCAAATGGACCATCACACCACGCAGTTCGATCTGGGCTGGAGGATGGCCCTTCTGGGGATTGGTCTCGGGCCCTTGCAGAGCATGTACGGAGTCGCCATTCAAAACGCGGTGGCAATAAACCGCATCGGGGTCGTGACCAGTGCTCACCAGTTCTTCCGGCAGATCGGTTCGACCGTCGGGGTGGCGGTCTTCGGCACGCTGTTGACCAATGGCCTGAACGCCAAGCTCAAGGCATGGTCGGCGAGCGCGGGACTGCCGGCGCTGGATCTTTCGAAGTTGCGCAGCCTTTCCGCGGACGCCCAACGGCATGCAAGCGCCATCAATGTTCCCGAGCCGATCCGTAGATTGATCGCGGACTCGGTGACCCACGTGTTCCTGCTCAGCATCACCGTCGTGATGCTCGCCCTGATCTCGACGCTGATGATTCCCGAATTGCCCATGCGCGAGCGGTCCAAGACGCCGCCGAAGGACGCCTTGTCCGCCGAAACACACTTATAGAGCCGAGGCCCATAGGAGACCGAGGTACACCGAGGCCGATAGCGCTACGCGCCGACGCTGGCGAAACCCCTGCCTTCCGCGACCAATTGTTCGAGCAGCGGCGACACCTTCAGCCAGGTGCCACCGGTTTGCGCGCTGTATTT
>Ga0302325_10001106_pt1 | contig 70088 bp, 60 predicted proteins | sample Palsa_T0_2_FD_201948 | JGI IMG/M metagenome (GOLD analysis project Ga0302325, IMG submission 201948) | Peat permafrost microbial communities from Stordalen Mire near Abisko, Sweden - Palsa_T0_2 | ecosystem: Environmental > Terrestrial > Soil > Palsa > Peat permafrost | place: Sweden: Abisko...
CGCGCGGGGGGGGGTGCGGCGTCCCCCCCCCGGAACCGAGGACGGCACGGCAGCTCCGCTGCCGTGCCGTCCTCGTTCCTGACTCCCCTAATTAGAGTTAGTGCTGGTCGATTTCTGGGTCGTCGTGCTGCTGCTTGAACTTGGTACGAAGCCCGTGCTGTTGGTGGTCGTCGAATCAGACGACGACCGGTCCGTCGTCGCAGTAGTGGTCTTGGCTGAGTCTCCGCACCCCATCGCGGCGACACCCATCAGCATTGTAAGCGATCCTATAGTGAGGTAAGCGACAGCATTCCTGATTATCTTTCTCATCGCTCCACGCTATCAGGATCGATCTGCGCCTATCCGTTTATATAGTCCCCGTTCGACGCGCTTGGTTCCTTACATAACCAAATACTTGGTCGCCCGATTAAGCCGGTCTTTACGTTCTTCCCGCGTGCCTCAGATTCTCACCTTTTGCGCATGTCGCAGACTCGCCTGCTCGTTGCGCTTGGCTTCACCAGTGAGCTCGCCTAGCTTATCATCTTGCGGAACCCTTCCCTGATACCGGGCTCTTCGGCGGCGAAATCGAGTTTGTCCATGCCCGCGTACGAGTTCCCGAGACTCGCAATATATTCGGGTGAATTGTCGCAATAGAGTTCCAGCTGATGGCCGTCGGGATCGCGGAAATAGATACTCTTGGTAATTCCGTGATCGACCGTTGACAGGATCGGCACCTGCTTCTCCTTCAGTTCCTTGTAGGCCGCCCGCAGATGATCTTCATCGCGCAGCCTGAACGCTATATGCACGAGACCGATCTCGCCGCGCTGAGGCCCGGGTGCATCTGCGCCGACCTCTATACATGCGAACTCATGATGGTCCCGGCCATTGCTGGCGAAGAACGCCATCTTAATCTTCGGTATCTCCATCATCAGCTTGAGACCCAGCACGTCGGTGTAAAACTGACGCGATCGTGCAAGGTCGCGCACCTTGATCACCACATGGCCGATTCGGTCCGGAACTATCATCGCCGATAACCTCCTATTGGGAATACCGCCTTCACCGCTTGACCTGCCTTAGGCCCTTTCCCTTTCCTAGTACAGCCGCGGGCCGATAAAAATCCCGTCGATAAAGTGTTTCGTCGCGGTCGCCGCCTTGCGCGGCATCTTCATCAATTCATCCGCCAATTCACGCGCCGCCGGAATCAGATCTTCCTTCGCTACCACCCGATGAACCATGCCGAGATCGAGCAACTCGCGCGCCTTGAAATGACGACATAGGATCATCGCGTCCTTCGCCCGCCACGGCCCCAGCCGCGCCGCCATCGCGAGCGCCGGAGCCCCCGTAAAGGCCGCGCCCAGTTCCACCTCGGGCACCCAGAACTCGGCTTCCTCGGCCGCGACCACGAAATCGAATGCCGCCGCGAGCGCCCAGCCGCCACCCACCGCATGACCATTGACGGCCGCGATCGTCATGCAATCCAGCCGCGTAACATGATCGAAAGTCCGCCCCACCATCCGCGCGACGCCGCTGTTATGTTCCGAAAACGCGCGCATGCGCTCCTTCGGATCGGTCAGCCCTTTGGCCGCCGACATATCCGCACCCGCTGAAAACGCGGTCCCCTTGCCGGTTACGATCAGCACCCGCACATCGCGATCGTTGCGCACCTCGCGCAGCAGATCCTCCAACTCGAACATGACCTGCCGGTTCATACAGTTGCGCCGCTCGGGACGATTGAAGGTGATCGTGGTTACCGGCCCGTCCTTTTCATAGAGAAAATCTTCCGCCATCTCTTTCACCGCCTGACGCCTCGCGATGCTCGGGGTGCGCGGCTAAGTCCCGCGACAACATTCACGCCACCCGCGATTAACTCATTTCAGCAACTAACGCTCCGCGTTTTTCAATGACTGACGCCTCGCGATGCTCGGGCACGTGGCTAAGTCCCGCGACAACGTTTTAGCCGCCCACAAACCGCGAACTCTTGCACCTCACCGTTGAATGCGACCGCCTCGCCATATCTCCTTCTGTCTAATCCCCTTTCCTTATCCTAGGAGGGAGCGAGGTGGAGGACGCTCACTGCTCAATACGAAACTTTCTCCCGAATGCCTATACCATGCTTGAGCAAACGCGAGACGACCCTCTTGGAGCCGGCGAAAGCCCCTGTCACCGCCGTTCCCTACCCAATGGGAAGTCTGAAACCTTGGCACCAGGCGAGACGAGCCGAGCTAACGAGTCTGCGAGGTGCGTTAAGGTAAGGTTTCAGAAAGAGCTATAAGTTCTTTGTTCCTCGACCACCCTCTCTAAGAGTTTTGAATGCGCACCTCGCAGACTCGTTAGCTCGGCTCGCAAGCTCGCCTGGTGGTGCTGTATCTAATACTTCGCGATTACCTCTCTGCCGAATTCCTCGATCATCTCGCGCCCGTTGGTGACGACTTGAATCGCTACCTGCTTCAAGCCCTCCGCTTCGAGCGCCCTGATCCGCGCGATTATCTCCTCAGGCCGTCCGGTCAGCGTCGTCCGCACGAGGCTTTCCTCGATATACTTCTCCTCGCCCGGCCGCAGGTAGATTAGATGACCTTCGTGCATTTCGAGGTAGCGTCGATCGGCGGGCGTCTTCATTTTCGCTACATACTCGTCGCGATAGCGCTCCCATAGCTTGTGCAACGGGGCCGGCAGCCCCTCACCGACAGCCGACTGTTCCCACAACGCATGCAGCATCACGACCGCGAACGGCCCGACGCGCCCTACCACCCGCGGCGAGGTTATCGATTCGCCGTCGCGCAGGACGCAACCCGTCGAGAGCATCGCCGTCGGCAAATTCGCCACCGACCGTCCGGCCCGCGCCGCGCCTCTTTTGACCGCGTCGAACTTATGGCGAAAGCGCGGAGCATCGGCCATCACCGTCAGCCATCCGTCGGCGATCTCACCGGCCAGTTCCAGCGCCTTCTCACCGTCGGCCGCGATATGGATCGGAATCTCGTCCTTCAAGTTGATATAGCCGTTGTCCGGATGGAGAAAGCGGATCCAGCGCTCGCGCTTGCCGTCGCGATACAGCACCTCCTCGCCCTTCAACAGATGACGCACCATCTCGACGTAAGCGCGCAGCTTGTCGAGCGGCACCGGCGGCAGCCCCATCGTATTGCGCCCGGTGAAGCCGGTGCCAACCCCCAGGATGGTTCGTCCCGGTGCGAGCAGATTGATCGTCGCAATCGAATGGGCCGTGACCGGCTCGATCCGATTCGACGGTATCGCCACGCCGGTCGCGAGCTTCATCCGCTTGGTATGTTCCGCGGCGAGCGCCATGCAAACGTAAACGTCGCTGTAGAGCATCTGCGAGTCATAGAACCAGCACTGCGTGAAGCCATGGTCCTCGGCGACCACCAGGTCCTTCCATGCGTCCGGCCGGGCCGGATACGAGATTGCAAATTCCATCGGCTACTCACCTCTCCCGCGCATACTCATTTCTGTCTCGCGCGATCTTATTTTCCGTTTCTCGCGCGCACTCATTCTGTCATTCGGGCAAACTCATATGTCTCTTGCGCGCATTTATTTCTGTATCTCGCGCGAACTCAGTTTTGTCTCTCGCACGAACTCATTATGTCATTCAAAGTACGGCGGAGAACCCCCGCTCCACTTTTCTGATCGATCCCTCTGCCCCCCTCCCTCCTTGACCTTCTGCTTCCGCTCCCAGCTCGATCTTTGGCTGCCGCCCGCTCCGCTCCTAGCTCGCTCCCTGCTGCTCTCCCTACGCCCTTCCTGCTCGATCCCTCTGCCGTGCTTCATCTAAATCCCTTCGCTGCGATACCAATGTCAAGCGCCCGCCATTGTCCGCAGTTATGACAGTGACCAGCGCCGTCCCCTCTGGGTCTCCCCGCCCGCATCTCCCGGATTTCCCCGGACCGCCTCCTTCCAGCGCCGCTGGAGACGCTTGGCCCAACACCCGCTGAAGCCTTGCCGGGGAACTCCATTCAGCTATAGAAGGACTTGGAATCGCACCGTCAACAAACCGTGGTATTCCCCGTGCGGAGCGTCTGATCACCCCAATCGAAATCTCAAAGGTGCCATCGATGAATACTGACAAAACCGTGAGCGAAGTGCGACGAGCGGCGCTTGAGATGGGATCATTAATTTCCGAAGAAGCCGAAGCGATTGAACGCCAGCGTCGATTGACCTCGCGAGTCGTCGAGGCGATGAAGCGGGCGGGCATTTTCGCAATGGCGATGCCGAAAAGCTGGGGCGGCTTCGAACTCGATTTACCTGAACAACTGCGCATCATTGAAATCCTTTCGCGCTTCGACGGCTCGGTCGGTTGGTGCGCAGCGGTCGGCATGGGCGCCGGCTATGCGTCTTCATGGCTCTCCGACGCGGCCGGCCGCGAACTCATGCCGGACGTAAATAGCATTTTCGCCGGCAGCGCTCTTTTCGCTGGAAAGGCCGTGCAGGCCGAAGGAGGCTATCGGCTCAGCGGTCGCTGGCCTTTCAACAGCGGTTGCCAGCATGCAACGATCCTCGCCTTCAACTGCCGTGTCATCGATAAAGACGGCCAGCGGATAATCCAGCCCAATGGTTTACCCGAGATGCGCTTCTGCTATTTGCCCGCATCGCGCGGTCGGATTCTCGATACCTGGTTCACGACTGGGCTCTGTGGCAGCGGCAGCCATGACATTGAACTGGAGGACGTGTTCGTGCCCGAGCGCCACGCCGTCAGCTTCCCGGTTACCAGTCCAACGCGCAGCGGACCGCTTTATGCGCATCCACTACTTTTTGCCTATGTTACTCCCGCCGTCGCGCTCGGCATCGGGCAACACACCATCGACGCCTTTATTGAAATCGCCAATCATCGTGAGATAACTCTGGCAGCGCTCGGCGGCCAAAGAGTCCTGCTCAGAACGTCTCCGCACGTTCAAGTCGCGGTCTCGCAGGCGGAAGGTCTGGTTCGATCAGCTCGCAGTCTGGTTTATGACGCTGCGAATGAAATCTGGGCGACTTTGGTCCGGGGTGAACCTCTTTCAGAATATCTGCGGGCAAGCTCTGCTATCGCTACGACCAATGCGCATCGAAGCTGCACGCAAGCCGTGGATCTCCTCTATAAAGCCAATGGCGGATCGTCGGTTTATGCACGTTGTCCACTGGATCGCTGTTTCCGCGATATACACACCATCAGCCAGCACCATTTCGCCTCAGTGGCATTCGACGAAAAAGCCGGCCAGGTAATGCTCGGGCTGCAACCTGCCGACCAGATGTTCTAAATGACCTCTGCTAGTCCTCGTTAATAGCTACAAACGCTGGTGCCGAAATGCAGTAGCCTGAGTCATTCCGTTCCCAGGACGAGTTGTTCGACTCGGGATCCCGCGGCTGCAAAATACACCCTGACCCGCCGGTGGCCCCTCCTGATTGCTTGTCTGAAGCCGTCACTGAGGGGGAAATTTCACGTTGAGGTTTTGCAGCGGGTGCTCGGCACGTCGCGTCAGACTCGTTCGCTATCAGGCAGCGCTGGGATGAGGACGCGAACGTCCACCGGCGCCACCTTCCCGCGAAGTGAAAGCCTGCGTCTTTCGAGATTGGGATACTCCCGGTTGACGCTCGCGTAAACCGTTTCACTGACTAAGGCTTCGCCTGCCGCAGCCAGTGACGAGAGTCGCGAGGCCGTGTTGACCGGATCGCCCAGTGCGGTAAAGTCCATCAGATTGTCCCCGCCAACATTTCCGACATAGGCGATGCCTGAATGGACCGCCGCTCCGATCGGCATCCATGCTTTCCCCGCTCGGTCGTATCCGGCAGCTCTGAGCAGGTCAAACACTGCCTGCACCGCGCGGCGGTGATATTCGGGTCCGCAGATGCCGGGTATGAACAGTGCCATGACCTCGTCGCCGATCAGCTTGTCAATAATCGCGTCATGGCGGACCAGCACTTCGGTGGCGGAGTTATAGAACTGATTCAGCAGTGCGGCATAGGCACTCGGCGCTAGATGTTCTCCCATTGCGGTTGACCCACGCAGGTCGGCGAACAATACCGCGATATCCAGTTCGGCCCCGCCGGGCGGCAGCCGATCGCAGCACATACTGCAAAAGTTTGGATTCTTGCGCGACCGCACGAATCCGAACAAACCGACCAGTTTTCCACCGAGCCCGCCGAACGGATTATGGCAGCCCTTGCAGCGCGGCGGGCTGGGGAGATAACGGAACAGGCGATGCGCGAGACGGAGCTGCTTGTGGCCTTCGGTCAGTATCTTGCGCCAGCGTTCGGCCCCTGCGGCGTTAGCTCGATCTTCAGCGGTAGCCATTTTTATATAGGACGGGTACGAGTCCCTGGGGAGAATTGAGTGAATTGTCCTGTTATCAATACTCGAAATCCAACTCTGCGTTCGTGCGGGTTAGGTTAACAAGCCTCTACTCATACCGCTTCACCTATGCCCGTAATCCGTGAAAACGTAATCTTTTGTCTTCACTGCCGTGTGGCACGCGAACCCGCACTTGGCGTCGTTCCCCTGGGGTGGCTTGTCCGTTAAGTTGCCTGGCCTGAACTTGTCCGAGGCGGGTAGATACTCGAAGACGCCGAAACCCCATCCGCCGCTGTCCCGGAACCTCTGGCTGTCCTTCACCATGAAATCAACGTCATGCTGTGTGCCTGGCACCGTCGGCCCACCGGGCTCACCGAGATTCACTTTCGCGTTCCAGTGGATCTTCGCCATCTTGGCGCCATCCGGAAAGGGCTCGCCGTTACGGGGAATGCCCGCTTTATAGGCGTTGATCATCACCGGATTCCCGAGGATCGCCGCAACCTTATCGCCGTTATGGCTGAGGGAGATCACCGACCAGCCTTCGTATCCTCTGAACTCGGAGAACGCGAGGCCATTCGGTATTTTGAGGGCGTACTTGTCCTGCGCGGAAACCGCCGCCTGTGCCTGTGACGGGACTGCTGCGGAGGCGGAGGCAGCGTCGAGGCGGGGCAGGTTGTGGATGAAACGTGCTAGCTTCCAGGTGTCGTCAGCGGAGATGCTCGACTTCCAGGAAGGCATGCCGGTGAGGCGAACTCCGTTCTGGATGATCCAGAACAGTTCCGCGTCGCTCCAGTGCTGCACGTGGGCTGAGCTCAGGTCCATGGCAGGCGGGTTCATGTTGCGCCCGACGTTCGTGTCTCCGCGCGCATCCGCACCGTGGCACTGGGCGCAAGACCCAAGAAACACTTCCTGTCCCTGGCTCACGACCTCATCCGTCTCGGGCAGCGGGTTCGTCATCTGCCCTGCCTCCAATGGAATGATCACGTCTTTAGCCGCATTGGCCAGGCCGGTTTCCGCCGGGGAAGGCGGTTTGTCCGCTTTGCAGCCCAGCAGCAAGGCGCCGAGCAGCGCACCGATCACGCCAAGCATCAGCTGGTGTCTTCGCGCCACGTTGCGATCGCCTCCGCGCCACCCCCCAATCCACTGCAGACCAACAGATTCCCTCATAGGTTCAGGCACGGTGTGTCCTCCTTCCAAATCAAATCATTCAGCGATAAGCAGGGCCAGAGGCAGGAAGGCGTCGAGTGGCACCAGATCGCGGCTTACGGATAACTCACCGAAGTTTGCAACGAGTAGCTAAAGAACGGCCCGCCAGGTTTATGTCGAAGGCAGAATCCGCACGCGCGAGTTCGAAGTCAGTAAGCGTGGGACCAACTTGCCCGCGAGGCGCGTGCTCAACCGGAAGCAATCGTCGTCGCGGCACTCCACCGGAATCACGATCAGCGTCGCGCGATTCGCAGATAACCTGCCGACCAGGTCGGCGGCGTCGTTGTAGGTCCGCTATCGTGCCTCATCAGGTCGGCGGCGTCGTTGTAGGTCCGCTATCGTGCTCCATCAGGCATCCATTCGAGTACGCGCACGCCGCAGTTCGTAGAATTTCGTCGCAAGGATCCTTGATCACCTGATCGCGTAGCCGCCATCGACGAATACGGTGGAGCCGGTCACGAAGTCCGACGCGCGCGAGGCGAGAAAGATCGCGGCGCCCGCCATCTCCTCGGGCCTGCCGAAGCGGCCGGCCGGCGTGCGCATGATTATCTCGTCGAACATCGGTCCGCTCTTCACGAACGCTGTCATGTCCGTTTCGATCCATCCCGGCACAATCGTGTTGACCTGGACGTTGTGCGGCGCGAGCTCGATCGCCAGGCTCTTGGTGGTCTGCACCAGCGCGCCTTTCGATGCGGTGTAAGGGGTCAGCACCGGACTGCCGAACCGCGAATATTCGCTCGCGATATTGATGATCTTGCCGTGCTTGCGTGTGACCATCGACTGCGCCGCGATTTGCGACAGGAAGAAGCACGAGTTCAGGTTGGTTTCGATCACGCGGTCCCAGTCCTCGGCCTTCAGCGTCAACGCGTTGAGCAGGACCGCGATGCCGGCGTTGTTGACGAGAATTGAGATCGGTCCCAGCTGGCGCTCGGCTTCTTCCATCGCGGGGCGCAGGTCGTCGCGCCGGGTCACGTCGAGACGGATGGCGGCCGCCGGCACGCCCAGCTGCTGAAGCTCCTCAACCACGGCGCGATTTTTCTCCTCGTTGCGCGCCAGGATTGCGACCGACGCGCCGGCCTCGGCAAAGCCGAGCGCGATTGCGCGCCCGATCCCGCCGTTGCCGCCGGTGACGACGGCGACCTCGCCGCTCAAATCGAACATCTTCGGACTGGCCATTGCGCCTCTCTCTCTCTTGGCTGTGGGACAGCGAACGATCAGTTTTCTATATGGGCATTTCGCACGTGTCGCAACCAATCGGAAAGCGTTGGTGGTCTGCTTCAACAAGGGCACGTGGACTCGGGGGTGTAGTGGAGATGCGGGCAAGCGCGCGCAGGCGACGCGTCTCGAGCGGCGCTGGGAGGAGGGGGCCGGAGGGAAAGCCGAAGGACGGGGGGAAGCCGGGGGCGGTCGGGGGAAACGCGAACGGGGAAGCCGGAGGGTGGCCCCGGATCGCCGGCGGGACCGCGCGGTTTGACTTCCGCTGCCCAACCGGATTATCGACCCTTAGCGTCGCAATGCCGCCTCGACTGGCGAATTTGGGAGCGGCGCAGGAGCCTCGCTATGGCCGAATCAACAGCGTCACGAATTGTCGCCGTCAGTGAGCTTGCCTGGGAGACGATGCATCCGGGAATCCTTGCCAAACCGCTATGGTCCGATCCAGCGACCAAGCGCCGCGTGCAACTGACCCGCTTCGAGCCGGGATCGAAGCTCAACCTCCATCGCCACGACGGCGACGAGGTCCTCTACGTGATTGAAGGCGCCATCGCCGACGAGTTCGGCTCGGTGACCGCGGGCAACGTCGGCTATCGGCCCAACGGCTGCGTCCATTCGGTAACCAGCCAGCATGGCGCGACCGTCTTCGCAATGATCACCGGCGCGGTCGCCGCACCTAGAGAGGGCGAGCGCGGACCCGCTTCCCAATTGATCAAGGTGAACGAGATAGCTTGGACCGAAGCGCTCCCCGGAGTGCGGCAGAAGCCCATCTTCAGCGACAAGGAAACGCATCGGCGGGTGGCGCTCGCGCGCTTCGAGCCGGGCGCGAAGCTGCCGCTGCATAAGCATGTCGGTGACGAGATCGTCTTTGTCATCGAGGGCTCCAACGCCGACGAGTCAGGCGAACTGCTCACCGGCAATCTGAGCTATCGTCCCAACGGATGCACCCATACCGTGTGGAGCACCAACGGCGCGACCGCACTGGTGTTTGTGACGGGAACCGTCGAGCTGCTGTGAAGCATCATTGAGGCGAACGAGCTAAGGGAGCCCTGCGGCCTCGTACTAAGGATTAGGCGCTCATGCGAAATGCAGTTACAGCTATAGGTATCTCGCTCGTTCTCGCCTTGACGTTATCGATGGTCGGACCGGTTGCGGCCTCAGAAAAGACCGACGCACTCGTGCCGGTGCATCAGTTTATCGATGGGTTCAACAAGGACGACGCGAAGTCCGTTGCAGCGGCTTGTGTCGATGATGCGTCGCTCATCGATGAGTTCCCGCCTCACGAATGGCACGGTCCGGGAGCGTGCGCCAAATGGTTGAGCGACGGCGAATCCTTCAACCAGGCCAACGCGGTCACGGACCTGGTCGTTGTCCTGCGTAGTCCTCTGCGCGTGGATATCACCGGGGACCGTGCGTATGTAGTCGGCCGAGGGAGCCTGAGCTACAAGATGAAGGGCAAGGCGGAAAAGGAGACCGGCTCCGTTTATACCTTTGCACTGCTAAAGGGTCCTGACGGTTGGCGTATTACAGGCTTTGCGTGGTCGAGGCTTTAGAGAGGCCCTGCACAGCGCCCATCTGTTCATTCTGAGTGCTGGGTAGAAGCCCGCGATTCCTTATTGACGCGATTCCTTATTGAGCAGACCAACTTGAAATGAGAAGCTGAGTTTTGCAGGGCTTTCTTAGCGGCCAGGTAAGGAAAGTAACTGATAGCTCTCCGAGGGTGTGAGCCAATGAGTGAGATCGCATTCGGCATCTTCGACCATCTGGAGCGCCGCGACGAGCCGCTCGATCGAATCTTCGAAGAGCGCCTGCAGTTGGCCGCGGCGGCCGACGACGCCGGCTTCTTCTGCTACCACGTCGCCGAACATCACGCGACGCCGCTCGGCCTCGCACCCTCGCCGGCGATCTTCTTGTCGGCGCTCGCTGCGCGCACGCAACGAATTCACCTGGGGCCGTTGGTCTTCCTGCTGCCGCTCTACAACCCGCTGCGGCTGGCGCAGGAGATCTGCATGCTCGATCAGATCAGCGGCGGGCGTTTCGAGCTGGGCGTCGGCCGCGGCGTATCGCCTTTCGAACTCGCGTATCATCGCGTGCCTTTCATGGACGCACGCGAAATGTTCGAGGAAGCGCTGAGCGCGGTGATGAACGGATTGCGCAACGAACATCTCAGTCATCGGGGACACTATTATCGGTTCGATTCGGTGCCGATGGTGCTCACTCCTAAGCAGCGGCCCAATCCCGGCGTCTGGTATGGCAGCGCAACGCCTGACAGCGTCCTGTTCGCCGCGCGTCACGGGATGCATATGGTCGGCAATGGGCCGATCCCGGCGCTCAAGAAATTCACGGAGATGTATCGCGAGGAATTGAAGAAGCACAAAGGCGGCCCCGGCGATCTTAATCCGCATATCGCGGAGCCGCGCCGCGGGGCGATCCGCCACGCGTATATCGCCGCGAACGATCGCGAGGTCAACGAAATCGCGCGACCCGCTTACCGCGCTTACTACAACAACATCACCAAGCTGTGGCTCGATTTCCGCACCATCCCGGCCTATGGCTTTACCGACGATATCGACGTAGCACGCAAGCAGGACGTCGCGATCGTGGGTACCGTCAACGAAGTGCAGGATGAGGTGGCGCGCTTTTTCGAACATAGCGGATGCGACTACCTGGTGCTGTCTTTCGCGTGGGGTGATATGTCGAATGCGCATTCGCGGGCGTCGCTGGACAGATTCGCAACCAAGGTGATGCCGGCGTTCGTGAAACGCACCTCGCAGACTCGTTAGCTCGGCTCGCAAACTCGCCTGGTGCCAAGGTTTCAGACTTCCCTTTGGGCATACCATCGTGGATACGAAGGCGCAACTAATGGATTGTAACAGCCGATTCGCTAGTACAATGTTCGATCTAACCTTCCGAGCGTGTGCTTTTTTGAAAACCTTCACTACCGATTTCACTATTCTAGGCCACTCGTCATCGGAGACACCCCATCCTAGGGAACGGGTTGGGGCTGAGGTTTCCGCGCTAACGAGTCTGCGAGGGGCGCCGCCGACACCCATGCTGGCGATGCGATCCGCCGCCATAGTTGAACAGGGAGTAACCAGATCGCCCCGGCCTTATACTCTGGTTGATCGGTGGCGAACCAGTAAGCCGCAAGGTACGCCGCGACCATCGAATAGAAGCCGCCTTCATTGGCGGACTGCGAGACGAATTCCCACCATACCAGGACGGCGTAACTGATTATCACCGTCGCGATCGTGCGGCGGCTGGCTTTTCCGCGGGCGGCCGCTAAGGCGATCAGCGCGAAAGGAATCAGCATCAGGGTGAGATCGTAGTCCCATGCGACCGGCAGCAGGAAAATGGATGTTGCTACCCATAGAGAGAAGAGGCGCGAGCCGGGATCGCCGTTGGGACGGAACGCGAGCGTTGCTCTCGTAGTTGCGGCCACTACGGCAAGGTCGATCGTATAAACAATGGCCAGTCTGACTGATTCGAGATGGAGGCCGACGCGCTGGCTTAAAGCCGCCAGGTTTCTGGAGACAAAGAAGTAAAGGCTGATGTCGCGGTTGATTCCGGCGACCGAATCGTTCACGAGCCCCGAAGCCGAGACGAAGAAGCTCGCACAATTGCTCAACCCGGAAGCAGCAATTGTAAGTATCGCGCCAACGACGATTCCAAGTATTGCATAGGCAAGCGCGCGCCAGCGCCGCTGCAAGATCAGATAGCCCGTCATCACCAATGGAAAGAAGCGTAGTAGGACTGCCATCGCGAGGGCGAGACCTGCAAGCCGTTCGCGTTTCCTTTCAAGTAATCGCATCGTAAGCACGAGTAACAGCAGGACCGGAAGCTTGCTCTGGCCGAACAGAAAGTGGGAGGGGACGGGCGGATAGAATATCGTCAACAACGCGAATGCCGCCGCGAAGGGCGAACTGAATCCCACCTGTGGACCTATCAGCAGTGCCAACGCAGCGGCGAGACAAAGCAGATTTGCGGCTTGCCAAATCCAGTAAGCGGTTCGAATCGGCAGCAGCGTTAGCGGCTCTATCAGGAAAGCTACGAACGTCGGCGGGTCGCTGCCATGACCTATGTCGTGAGTGGTGAGTCCTTGGGCTCGCGCGGCTGACATGAAGTTGGTCGTGTATGGATCGACGCCGTGGCGAAGTTCCTGGCCTTCGAGGTAGTACACCGAGAAGTCCTCGCGAGTGGCGCGATCGAACTTCTTCAGCATCGTCGCGAACGCTGCAATCGACGCGAGCACCAAGACCCAAAGCAACAGTGCTATAGCCCATCCTATAATCGTGTGAGTGAGGCTGCGGCCGGAAGCGGCAGCGGCTCCATCGCTCGTGGCAGGAGCTTCAACGCCCATTGCGAACGGGACATGGCAGCGGGCCTCTGCGCGTGACCGGCATCAATACTCAGTCCACGCGCAAGCGATCGGCAAGCCGGCTGTAGCGGCGGCGCTCGTCTTCGTTGCGCACCGATTGCGCCAATGCGGTCTTGGTCCCGACCAGCACGCAGACCCGCTCGGCGCGAGTGATCGCGGTATAGACGAGGTTGCGCCGCAACATCAGGAAGTGGCTCTGATGCATCGGGATGACGACGGCGGGATACTGGCTGCCCTGACTTTTGTGAATCGAGATCGCGTAGGCGAGTCCGAGTTCGTCGAGGTCGGAGTAGTCGTACTCGGCACTCCCTTCGTCGAACACAGCGCCGACCCGCCCCTTCGCCGGATCGATCGCCACGACACGCCCGATAGCGCCGTTGAAGATCAACTTGTCGTAGTTGTTGCGCAGTTGAATCACGCGGTCACCCTCGCGAAAGCGGCGATCGCCGGCGCGCAGTTCGCGTCCGCGCGGATTGAGCAGGTCCTGCAATTCACGATTGAGCGCCTGGGTGCCGAGCGGCCCACGGTTCATCGGGGTAAGCACCTGGATTTCGCGCGGGTCCGCAATCCCGAAGCGGCCGACCAGGCGGTTCTGCACCAGCTCCTTGATGGTACCTAGAACGTCCTCCGGTGCGGTCCGCTCGAAGAAGAAGAAATCGCCTTCCGCGTCGTTTTGAGTCAGCGGCATCTCGCCGCGATTCAGCCGATGCGCGTTGGCGACGATGAGGCTCTCGCGGGCCTGCCGATAAACCTCTTGCAGCTCGACCACCGGCACGAGGCCCGACGCGATGACATCCTTGAGGACGCTGCCGGGACCTACCGAGGGCAATTGATCGCGATCGCCGACGAGCAGCAGCGACGCGCCCGGTATCAACGAGCGGACGAGGCTCGCGGCGAGTTCGACATCCATCATCGAGGCTTCATCGACGATCAGAAAGTTGGTGCGGAGCGGAAAGCGCTCGGAGCGCAGGAACTCGTTGGTCTCGGGCGAGTATTCGAGGAGTCGATGGATGGTCTTGGCCTCGCGGCCGCTGGTTTCGGCCAGACGCCGCGCGGCGCGGCCGGTGGGAGCAGCCAGTGTCGGCTTGAGTCCGGCGGAATCGAGCGCGGTCAGCAATGACTTCAACAGGGTGGTCTTGCCGGTGCCGGGACCGCCGGTAATCACGGTGACCTTGGCCTGAAGGGCGGTCTTGAGCGCGCGCATCTGCTCGGTGGACAAGGCGAGGCCGTTCGGCTTGCGCGCCGCGTCCATCGCCTTGTCAACGACCGCGGCACCCATTGGGCGCCCCGCAACGAGCATCCGGATGCGTTCGGCGACGGTCGTCTCGGCGTCATGCAGTCGCTTTAGGTAAACGGCAGGGGCACCGTCGACGTCCTCCGCCACGATTTCGCCGCTGGCGGTCATTTCGTGGAGGGCGGCGCGGGCCAGTTCGGGATCCATTTCGAGGCCGGTCCGGAACTGGTGTTCCAGGTAACCGAACGGCGCGAAGACGTGGCCTTCATCGGCCATGCGTTCGAGCATATAAATCATCGCGGCCCGGGCGCGCTGGATGGAATTGCGCGGGATGCCGAGCTTCTCGGCGACGACGTCGGCGGTGCGAAAGCCGATTCCGGTGATGGTGCGCGCGAGTACGTAAGGATCGTTGCGCACAGTTTCGAGCGATTCGCGGCCATAGACCTTGTGGATACGGCGGGCGTGAGCGGCGGCGATACCATGGCCGCGGAGGAACACGGTCAACTCGCGCAGCCCCGACGAGTCGCGCCATGCGACCGCGATAAGCCGCGCGACGGCTGCCGACAGCCCGCGAACCTCATGAAGGCGTTCGGGCGAAGTATCGAGTACGGCGGGCAGGTCCTCGCCAAAGCGTTCGACGATACGCCGCGCGAGCACCGGTCCGACCCCTTTGATTTCTGAAGCGAGATAGCGCTCGAGGGCGTTGACGCCGGCGGGTCGTAGCGTCTCGAAGTCCGCGACGCGGAACTGATCGCCATAGCGCGGATGTTTCTCGAAACGCCCGCTCAGCCGCAGGCCCGCGCCGATCTCGATAGTGCCGAGCTCGCCGACGACAGTGATTCGACGACGTGCGCCGGCGTCATCGCCGGTTTCGACCACCGCGACCACGTAGCCGCTCTCCTCGTTGATATAGAGAATCTGGTCGAGGGTTCCTTCGACGAGTTCTGAGGGGATTTCGGAGGCGTTCAATGGACTTATGAATGGAGAAAGCGCTGAAGGATTAGAATGGACGTCGCGGCGATCGCTGGACCTCGGGGGCTTCGATATAGCACCGCTAAGCGAAGGTTTGTCGAGGCCGGCGATAGCATAAGTGTTTAGGGTTCCCGTTTCGCTCACAATTCGCAAATTGAAAACAGTTTCATTCTGCTACTTTGCAATAGTTCAATGAAACGGACCACTTTACGATGGCACATATCGTGCTTATCTTCCCCTGCAAGAGTCAAGGGAGGCTCGGAAAGATGGCAAATCCAATTAACGTTTTCAGCTTCGCGTCGATGGTTTACCCGACCTTCACGATGTTGGCCTATGCTGGCTTCGTCGCGGCGGTTTTGCTCGCGGCGGACTGGTATGTATGGGGCCGGACCTACGCCACGAATTTCCGCACGCCGCGTACGGTAAAGCCGCAGGGCGATCTCGTCGAGCGGTTGCTGGTGCGTGCCGTTGCGGTTAACGAGAGCCGCGTACCGCTCACCGAGATGAACCCGGTTCCGGCTTGCGCCGAAGACGACGGGCATGGCTTCAAGCGGGTCGCTTAGGCGGCCATGGCCGAGGGTAGTCACGAAATTCGTCGCCATGAAGCCAATTCTGGCATAACTGTACTCAACCCGGCGTTCGATGGCCTGGCGATCGCAAAACGTCAGTCCGTCGGGCGCCGGTAGTTGCTCCCCGCTTTCGGTCTCGAAGCGCTCTGTTGTCTGCTCGCGAGCAACCGCCCCACTCCACTGCAACACCCTGGCATTAGGTATCTCCGCCAGTGACTTCACCGCGGTCGGTCTATGAGGTTAGCGGAAACGGATGCGCCCGGCACTAACAATTCCGGTCCCGAAAATGATATTGGAAGAACAACGTCGCGTGCGGCGGCGGTTTGACGCCATAAGCATCGTGGAACGCCACACTGAACCTTAGCAAGCGCGCGGCCATAGTCGGCGGAACTGTTCAGAGCACAAGGAGCAGCCAATGAGTTCAACCAAGAGCCACGATAAGCCGAGACTTAACGAGCTATTCGACGACCTCAACGCTACGCTTAAGGGCTTCATCGGCAAGCATCAGGTGACCTATGCGGAGTTTCATCGCGCGCTGGCGTTCCTGACGGAAGTCGGCGAGAAGGGCGAGACGCCGCTGCTTTTCGACGTGTTCCTGGAATCGACCGTCGATCTGGTCAACAACAGCGAGCGCAGCGGCACCGCGACTGCCGTCGAAGGACCGTTTTACCTTCGCGATATGCCTGAGTTGAAGTCGCCGTGCGTGCTGCCTCATCGCACCGACGAGCCGGGCGACGTGCTGATCTTCTCGGGTACGGTTCGTTCAACCGAGGGCAAGGCGCTGCCGGGAGCGATCGTCGATTTCTGGCAGGCGGACGCCGAGGGCAACTATTCGCATTTCAACATTCCCAAGGACGAGGCGCCGTTCAATCTGCGCGCGCGGGTCAAGTCGGACGATCACGGCCGTTTTGAGATCCAGACCTGGGTGCCGTCGTCGTACGAGATTCCCAAGCATGGACCGACGGGCGCGCTGGTGAAGGCATTGGGACGTCACGCGTGGCGGCCGGCTCATCTGCATGCGCTGGTGCAGCATCCGGAATCCGAGGACTTGATGACGCAGATATTCATCCAGGGCGACCGGTGGATCGATTCCGACATAGTAGGAGCGGTCAAGGAATCGCTGGTCGCGGGAATGCAGAAGCATGACGACCCGGCAGAAATCAGCAAGCGGGGACTTAAGGCGCCGTTCTACACGCTGGAGTTCGATTTCGTGCTGCCGCGCGGCATGAAGAAAGCAGCCTGAGGCACGTCGCCTTCCGCCTGATGCGCAACATCTTCGAGGGCGAGCGCGTTCGCACCGCGCTTGCCCTCGCCCATTGAATCTATTGCAGGCCGGCCGCGTGCCGGACTTCCGATCGCGCCTTCTCATAATCCGCCAAGAAATGTGCGTCGTGCAGCAGCACGTTATCGATGACCGACCCCGCAATGCGCCCGGCTTCGACGTCGGCTGGATAGTGGACGCTTGCGACCACGCGGTTATGCGCGTAGATTCCGGCGCGGTCGAAGATCGCCGCGGCCTTCTCCGGCAGCATATTGGCGAGAATAATCGCGACCGTGTAGGCGAAGGTCGAATGGCCGCTCGGGTATGACGCGTCCGGCGGTTGCTTGATGATCGGCTTAATCGCGGGGTCAACCAAGAAGGGCCGCGGCCGGTTGAAGAATAACTTGGCGGCTTTCACCAAAGGGCTTTCGGCGGCGCGAACACGATCGAAGAACTTAGCGGTAATTGGCAAATTCGCGGCATTAAAACCAGCACCGATAACGTCGGCGAAGCGGAAAACGGAGACCTCCGCGTCGGCTTGAGCGCTCGCGACTTCGGCCGGCGTGCGATTTTCCTGCGCATCCAGGACGGCCTTTAGATCGGCCTTACCGGCCGCAGAGTCGGGCGTCGGCGGCGGCGCAAGAATCCGCACCAGATCGACGCTCGATGGCGAGAGGTAGGCCTCCTGATCGGCCAGCGCCGGGTTGACGCCAAATACCGAGGTCAGGAAGGCTAGAAGAATCAGCGCAAGAAGCTTTCTCATCGCCATCGCTTCACCAATCCAAGATTTAGCGCCGTACTTTGCCGACAAATCATTACGACTCGATGTGCGCAATATTACGCACTCGTGAACGTGCGTCGCGAGTCGGGGCAACGCAAGCGGCCCGCGGGATGGCGATACGACCGGTCATCGGTCATCGCGCCGGGCGGCGTCCCTGCGTTCGGCCCGAGAGCTGCGCCAAAGATTTCACCTTGACGGCCTGAGCCACTCGCCCCTAGATTCGGGGACGCCCGCTCCGTACCGAGGTCCGCCGATGCGCGACGATCGAGGAATGCGTGGATTTCTGCCAGCCATTCGCGGAGCGCTGGCGAGTGTAATCCTGCTTGCACTATGCGCATGCGCGGCGACGCCGAACACGCCAATTAACATGGATCCGGCCTCTGCCAGCACATCTGATCCCGCTGCTTCCGCTGACCCGGGCGTCAGTGGAGTGTGGCAGGGCGAAAGTATCGCCAACTGTGAAGGGGACCCGTCCGATCCGGGCCGATGCAACGCTGAGCAAAAGATAACTCTGACGATGTTTCAGCAACACGACCGGATCACCGGGTTCTACAAATGCGCCTTCGGGAATCAGCTTTGCCGCCATCTCGATGAAACCGGTCTGATTCGCGACGGCACTCTCAAGTACACGCGCCTTACGTTCCGGGTGATGCTCGAGGACGGATCGATGTGCCTTTTCACCGGGCGGCCGGCCGCGAACGAATTCGAGGGAGGCTATGAATGCCTGCAAGGTGGCGGCATTATCGAGCAGGGAATTTTTCAGACGCGGCGCAATTACTGATCGGTGCTGAGAAAATGGGGGGCGATGGATGATTGATCAGAAAGCAGCGGGCCGAACCGCTGCGGCTTTCGCAAGGGGTCGCGGATGGGCGATAATCCTGATCGCGATCGTGAGTATCGCGGCAAATGGATGCGCAACCGGTGGCGGCGGTGAGGCCGGTTCGATGCCGCCGCCCAGCAATAACAACAGCCTTTCGCCGGGTGGAACCTCGATGCAGGTGCAGCCGGGTAAACCGGGCAGCACCGTTGGCGTATGGGAGGGCCTCTCGCTCGCGAATTGCGTGACTTCCGCGCCCAACCGATGTAACGCGCAGAACAAAATCACCATCACGCTGCTCCAGGGCGATTCGGGCCTGCGCGGCTTTTACACCTGCGGCTACTCGACGATGGACTGCCTCGGTCAGAACGAGACGGGCAAAGTGGTGGATGCGTCGCTCAATGGCGGGCAACTCACGGCCCGCGTGCAGATGCCCGACGGCACCTCGTGCATCTATACCGGGCGGACGATGGGAACCGGCGGCAATTCCATCTCGGGCGGCTACTCATGCTACGGCGGTGGCGCGCTGATCGAGGGCGGAAACTGGCAGGGCAAGCGATCATATTAGCTGAGTCGCCCGGCGCCGATAGTCACTTTGCGGGGGTAACCGGCCGTATCGCACGGAACCAGCGATCAGCGTGACTTCGATTGCGCGCGAGGCGGTCGGCGGCGCGGACCTTGATGAGGCGCGATTGCGCGCACTGCTTCGAGGACCGCTTCGGCCGCCGCGCGGATTTTTGCCGGGTCGTAACCATTTGCCGACGCGCGCTGCATAACGTCTTCGAGCGTGCGATCGTAATCGTTGCGATGCCGCGTGTTCAGCGCCTTCCACGGCACGCCTGCGAGCGCCCTGACGGCAGTTTCGTCGGCATCGATGAGTCCGCGCGCGATCATCACGGCGATCGCGGGATAGCCGAGGTAGCCCTGCCAGAACGAGGCATTATCGTTCGACGAGATTTCCGCGCCGTCTTCCGAGTTCTCGACTTCATAGGTCTTCGTCCCGTCCGAGGAGGTCACATGCGCCCGGCGCGGATCCTCGATGCGGACTCGGCTGTCGCCGATCGCGCCCAGCGCCTCATAAACCTTCGCAATCGGCGGCATCTTCCACAGTGGTCCCGGCATGATCGCCTTAAAGCCGGTTCGCGTTTTCGATGCAACAATGGCCTGACGCCGCCGCAATGTGCCGGTAAGTTGTCCGACGCTGCCGCGCTGCGATAAGTTTGCGACGCGCCGCCGTACGCACTCAGCCTGGACGGGCGCGAGAGGTTTTGAGATGGCCAACGGACCGATCGGCAAACTCGACCATATCGGCATCGCGGTTAAGAGCCTCGCCGAGGCGCGCAAGTTCTTCGAGGGCGTGCTCGGTGCGCGCTTTCTCTATGAGCATGAGAATCGCGAGGCCGGCTACCGGCTGATCGAACTCGACCTCAACGGCACGACCTTCGAATTGCTGGAACCGCTGGGCGATGATTCATTCGTGAAGTCATTTCTCGAAAAGCGCGGCGAAGGACTCCATCACCTGACGTTCGACGTGCCGAACTCGAAGGAGAAAATCGCCGAGTTGAAAGAACATGGCCTGCGCATGGTCGATGAGCGCGAATTCTCGCCGGAATCATACGAGGCCTTCATCTCGCCACGCGCGAGTCATGGCGTGCTGATCCAGATCGGATCGGGCTATCCGACGCTCGCGCGCTCCGCCGAATGGTTCAAGAAATAGGGGAAGGAATAATTGTTGAGGAGCGCGGAACTTATATGGCTTTCCATGAAACTGAAACCTTATTTGACGCACCTCGCGGACTACTACCTTTGCTGAACGCAGCTCGCAGACTCGCCTGCTCGTTGCGCTGCGCTCCCTAGTGAGCTCGGCTCGACAAGCTCCACTCGGATTCTATATTCTTGCGCACCTCGCAGACTCGTTAGCTCGGCTCGACAAGCTCCACTCGGATTCTATATTCTTGCGCACCTCGCAGACTCGTTAGCTCGGCTCGACAAGCTCGCCTAGTGACAAGGTTTCAGACTTCCCTTTGGTACAGATGCGGGCTCCGCCCTTAAAAAACTTTGTCATGTCGGGGCTTCAAAGATCGCGATTCTCAAGCGTCACTCTGATCCTTTGCCGATTTGATGTAAGCGGCTTTGATTTCTCCCATGGGCGAGTTGAACCAGAGGGACCAATCATCGGGCGGAATCTTGATTCCGTGACACACCTCGTTGAAGCAGTTGTTGATCGCCAGATACGCATCGGAACTTTCGTCTGAATCGTCGAGATTCGGCCAGGTCTTAATTATTTTCTGAAGGGCTTGCCGATCGACACCTAGTCGTGTTTGAAATTCGAAATTCCCGACGTAGGGACTGTTCAAGACAGCGTTCATGCACTGACGCACGATGTCTTGCTCCCGTTCGGTGAGTTGAGCGAAAAACATGATCGACTCTTCTTGCTCGCTAGGCTCCAATCGAATCGGTCATTCGCTCACGCACCGCAAATCGGGATCTCTTCGGTGACACACACGATGGTGGCGTCGAAATCGAGAAACTTCAGCTCGTCGGGCCGCACAATTTCGAGGTAGCGTTCGCCCGCAAATGCGGCCGCCAGGTCGTCGGCACTGTCGAACCACAGTTCTGCCACGCCATCGAATTCGGAGGCGGATCCGGTTGGTCCAACGTCGCTGGCAACGTGGTTCTGGACGTATTTGCGCAAATAGCGGGCAAACTCGGGCACGCTTTGGACCAACGGGGCGTGGTGATAGCGCCAATAGTCACTGAATTCTTTGCGCGTCATACCCGGCTTACGTTTCAAAGTTGCGATCATTTTCACCATCGCGTTGCTCCTTTCAAAACTCCCTGAGCTCGGCTCGTTCCGGCTGGTGTAGAGTTACCCCCTCCTATCTGGCACGATTAACCGATAAATCACCAATGAAGGAACTGATCGCCTCGATTCTCGGCGGCGCAATCGCCCGCGCCCATACCGCCGGCAAACTCACCTCCGCCTCCGCGACGGTCGCGATCGAAGCGCCGAAAGACCCCGCGCATGGCGACGCGGCAAGCAATGTCGCGCTGACCATGGCGCGAGTGGAAGGTAAGCCGCCGCGCGCGATCGCCACCATTATTAAGGAACACCTCGACGTGCCGCCAGAGATTGCAGAAGTGAGTATCGCCGGTCCGGGCTTTATCAACTTTCGCATGTCGAGTGGCTATTGGCATGGCGAGCTGCGGCGCGCAGCGGCGCAGGGCACCGCATACGCACGTCCGCAAATTGGCCACGGACGCACGGTTCAAGTGGAATTTCTCTCGGCAAATCCGACCGGGCCGCTAACCGTTGGACACGGCCGCAACGCGGTGCTCGGCGACACCTTGGCGCGGCTGTTCGAGGCGACTGGCTATCGGGTCACGCGCGAATACTACTTCAACGACGGTGGCCGCCAGATGAAGCTGCTCGGCGAGTCGGTGCGCGTGCGCTACCTGCAGGAACTGGGGCGCGAGGCCGCGCTGCCCGAGGACGGCTACCAAGGCGAGTACATCCGCGAAATTGCGCGCTGGCTAATCGAGCGGCATCGTGACGGCCTTGCGAATACGACCGACCTTGAAGTCTTTCGCAGCGCGGCGGTTGACGCGATCATGACCGAAATCCGCAAGACCTGCGCAGGCCTGGGCGTGCGCTTCGACAACTTCACCAACGAGCGCGACCTGATGAATCCGCAGGGCGGCGAGGCCGTCAGCCGGGTTGACGCGGTCCTCGACGAGTTGCGCAAACGCAACCTGATCGCCGATTATGACGGCGCGACCTGGCTGCGCGGTGAGCCGCTCGGCCTGCCGAAAGACGCGGTCCTGGTGCGATCGGGACCGGATCGCGAGCCGACCTATCGCACACCCGACATCGCGTATCATATCGACAAGCTCAAGCGCGGCTTCGACCTGATCATCGACGTGTTCGGCGCCGACCACATCGCCGAGCATCAGCAGGTGATCGCGGCGGTCAAGGCCCTCGGCTACGACACCGCGCCGATTCGCGCGATTATCTATCAGTTCGTGACCCTCACCCGCGCGGGCGAAAAGGTCAAGATGTCCACGCGCAAGGCCACTTACGTCACGCTCGATGAACTGGTCGAAGAGGTCGGCAGGGACGTGGTGCGCTTTTTCTTTCTCTTTCGCAAACACGACAGCCATCTCGATTTCGATCTCGATTTAGCCAAGCGGCAGGCACCGGAAAATCCGGTGTTCTATGTGCAATACGCGCACGCGCGACTGGCGAGTGTGTTCCGCGAGGCGGACAAGGCCGGCCTTGCCTCGCCGATCGGTGAAGGGTCGTCTGCGAACTCGGACGCGGTGGACCTGACGTTGCTCTCGGCGGAGGAAATCGAACTTGCCAAACACGCTATCGGGCTGCCGGAAATCGTCGCCGGCGCGGTCGAATCGCTCGAACCCCATCGCATACCATTTTACCTGCTTGATCTGGCCGGCGAGTTCCATCGCTATTACAACAAGACCTCCAATCGTATAATCAATCCCGAGGATGCAAACTTGAGCCAGGCGCGGCTCTACCTCGCGAAAGTCATCCGGGACACGATCGCGGGCGGCCTCGAATTACTCGGCGTGAGCGCACCCGATCGGATGTGAGCAGGTGAGGACGGAGGGGAATGCGGTTCGAAATCAAATCTGGCGGCATGGTCGCGATTTTGTTGGGCGTGACGGGACTGTCGTTCGCCGTATTTCTGTTCGGGCTGCTGTCCGGATACGACGTCGGGCGCGAAAGCCAGTCCAGTGCTGCCCAGGTCGCAACCGCCTATCCGGTTGAGCCTCCTCCGGGCTCGGCACCAGCAGCTTCGCCCGCGGCGGCGCCGAGCCCGGCGATTGCAACAGCACCCGCGCCAGCCGCACCTCCCGGGATGGCCGCGGATGATGAAGCGGCCGCCCCGGTAGCGCCTGTCGCAGCGGCCAGGCCAGCTCCGACGAAACATACCAAGACGGCGCACACGAGTGCGGCCGTCGCCTCGTCGTCGGAACGGATTACGGAAACAGATGTGTCATCGCCTGCGGGTGGCATGGGCGCACCGTCAAACGCCAGTGATGAAGACGACGCGACCAGCGCTGCCGACACCGGATCTCCTCCTGCCGAGGCTCCGCCCCCGGTGTCCGCAGCCTCCACAACACATTCCGCCGCAGTCGCGTCCGCGCACCCGCCGTTCCGGCACAAGCCCTACACCATTCAGATTCAGGCCGCGATGGATCGCAATAGCGCAAGCGCGATGGTTCAGCGTCTAAGGACACTGGGCTTTCAACCCTATGCGGTGCCAACTCTGCTCAACGGACAGACCTGGTACAAGGTCGTGATCGGACCCTTCGCGACGCAGGAAGCGGCGGCGGCGGCGCAGCAGGAAATGCGCGCCAAGTACAACAGCACGTACAGCGGCGGCGGATCGGGCTATGCCCGGCCATAACGGCTCCAGCGATTGACATGACGCGCGGCGACTGGCTATTTTCAAGTGCGATGATTATTTGCGTAAACCGGATCGATTGGGCGAACTGGCGTTGGCGCCACGAGGCACTCGCCTGCGCTCCGGTTTTGTAAGCGACGACAGAACCGATTTTACCAAGGGCCGCGGGCGACAAGTCCTGCGGCCCTTTTCGTTTGGGTTAGGTGGGACTTGCGCCGGGCCGTAACGAGCCTGGGAGGCTGATTGCGATGCTCACGCCAAGTGCCAGCGATTTCGACGCGCTCGCGGCCAGGGGTTTTAACCTGGTGCCGGTATGCCGCGAAATCGCCGCCGATCTCGAAACCCCCGTCTCGGCCTTTCTCAAGGTCGCGCGCGGCGATTATTCCTTTCTGCTCGAGAGCGTGCGCGGCGGCGAGAAATGGGGACGCTACACTTTCCTCGGCACCGAACCGGCGCTGGTCGTACGCGCGCGCGGTAATCGCATCGACCTGATACGGCCGGGACGCGCCATCGAGTCGCGCCACATCGATGATGCCTTCGAGGCCCTGCGCCATGAGGTCCAGCGGTTTCGCGCTCCCGAAATCTCTGGAATGCCGCGCTTCTTCGGCGGCGCGGTCGGCTTTCTCGCATACGATATCGTTCGCTGCTTCGAGCCGCGGATACCTAATTCCGTGCACGACGATATGGGTGTTCCCGACCTCTACATGATGTTCACCGACATCGTGCTGGTGTTCGACAACGTCCGCCAGACTCTCAAGATCATCGCCAACGTCCCGATCGAGGAGTTCGCGTCAACGCAACTCGCCTACCAGAGCGCGCAGGCGAAAATTGACGAGACCATCGCGCGCCTGCGCGGCGCGGCTGTCGCTCCATATCTCACCACCCCGGCCTTCGACGGCAAAGGCGAACTGAATGTGACTTCCAACCAGACCCGCGAGGGCTACATGGGAATGGTTGACGCAGCGAAGGAGTATATCGCGGCCGGCGATATCATCCAGGTGGTGCCGTCGCAGCGTTTCGAAGCGCCGCTGACGGTCCATCCGTTCAACCTCTATCGCAGCCTGCGCACGATCAATCCGTCACCGTATATGTTTTACGTGCGCCTCGGCGACATGACGCTGGTCGGCGCGTCGCCCGAATCGATGGTCCGCGTGGAGGGTCGCGATATCACTCTCCGGCCGCTCGCGGGAACGCGCCGCCGCGGCGCCGATGAAGCCGAGGATCTCGCGCTCGAACGTGAACTGCTGGCCGATCCAAAGGAAATCGCCGAGCACGTGATGCTGGTCGATCTCGGTCGCAACGACGTCGGCCGCGTCGCGACGATCGGATCGGTCAAGGTCACCGAACTGATGGCCGTCGAGCGCTATTCGCACGTGATGCATATCGTCTCGAACGTGGTCGGTAAGCTGCGCGACGATCTCGACGCCTTCGACGCGTTCCGCGCCACTTTCCCACAGGGCACCGTCTCCGGCGCGCCGAAAATCCGCGCGATGGAGATTATCGACGAACTCGAACCGGTGCGGCGCGGCGTCTATGCGGGTGCGGTCGGTTACTTCAGCTACACCGGCAACACCGATACCGCGATCGCCTTGCGCACGCTGGTGGTGAAAAACGATCGCGTCTATATCCAGGCGGGCGGCGGCGTCGTCGCCGATTCCGACCCCGGAGCGGAGTTCGAGGAATCCGTCAACAAGGCCCGCGCGATGATTCGCGCGCTCGGCGCCGCGCGCGAATTCGAAGCCGCGGCGCGCGGAGGTCAGCCGTCATGAAACTCCTCATGATCGACAACTATGATTCGTTCACCTACAACCTGGTCCAGTACCTGGGCGAACTCGGCGTCGAAGTCGTCGTGAAGCGCAACGACGCCATCGATGTCGCCGGCGCCCGCGCCATCAAAGCCGACGCCATCGTCATCTCGCCCGGCCCGTGCACACCCACTGAAGCTGGCGTCTCCGTGCCCATCCTGCGCGAAATGGCCGGCGAACTGCCGATGCTCGGCGTCTGCCTCGGCCATCAATGTATTGGCGAAGCGTTCGGCGGCAAGGTCGTTCGCGCGGCGCGCCTGATGCATGGCAAGACCTCGCCGGTGGTCCACGACGGACGTACCATCTTCGCGGGCCTGAATAATCCTTTCGAAGCGATGCGCTACCATTCGCTGCTGGTCGAGCCGGCCTCGATTCCGCCGTCGATGGAAGTCAGCGCAAAAACCGCTGAAGGCGAAATCATGGGACTGCGCCATCGCCAGCATCGTATCGAGGGGGTGCAGTTTCATCCGGAATCGATCGGCACGCGCGAGGGCAAGGATCTGTTGCGCAACTTTCTCGCCGGAGTCGCCGCGTGATCAATCTGCGCGAGGCCTTCGCGGAAGTTCTCAAGGAACGGTCGCTCGACGCCGCCGAGGCCGAAAGCGTGATCGGCGAAGTGCTAGATGATGTCGTGCCCGACGCGCTGGTCGCGGGTTTCCTCGTCGCGCTCAAGATGAAAGGCGAGACCTCCGCCGAGCTTACCGGCGGGGCGCGTGCGATGCGCAAGCGGGCGCGTCCGCTTGACCTTAACAATGGCAACGTCCTGGATACGGCCGGCACGGGCGGGGACGGCGCCGGGACCTATAACATATCGACGGCGGCGGCGATGGTCGCGGCAGCGGCGGGCGTACTGGTTGCGAAACATGGGAATCGCGCGGTCAGCGGACGAGTCGGCGCAGCGGATGTGCTGGAGCGCTTCGGGGTGAAAATCGAACTCGATGCGGCAGGGCTCAAGCGCTGCCTCGAACAGGCGGGATGCTGTTTCGTCTTCGCCCCGGCGTATCATCCGGCGCTGGCGCGGCTCGCCTTGCTGCGCCGCACGCTGGGTATCCGCACCGTCTTCAATCTGATCGCGCCGCTGGCCAATCCCGCGCGCCCGCTGCGCCAGTTGCTCGGCGTCTCCGAGCCGCGCCTGCTGCGCCCGATGGCCGAAGCGCTCGCCGCGCTCGGCGTGGTGCATGCGATGGTGGTGCATGGCGGTGACGGTCTCGATGAAATCTCGATCAGCACGTCAACTCGCGTGATTGAAGTTAAGGATGGCGAGTTGCGTACGTACGAGATCGCGCCGGCCGACTTCGGCCTCATGGCCGCCAGCGCCGCCAGTTTCCTGACCGCCGATTCGGCGGAGGCGACCGAACTGCTGCGGCGTACGCTAGGCGGTGACCCGGGCCCGGCGCGGGATGTGCTCGCGCTCAATGCGGGAGCGGCGATCTATGTAGGAGGCCGCGCAGACACACTCTTGGATGGAGTCTCTCGTGCGCGCGAGATTCTCGCTTCGGGCCGCGCTCTAGATACGATCGAACGGATGCGCCGCGCCAGCCTCGGCGAACCTGTGGCGCCAAGGTGACTGCGGAGAACGCGATGAACAATGCTGTGCGACGCGTCGATTCGGAAAGTAACGCGACAACCTTGCTGCCTGGCGGCGCGGTGACACCGGAGTAATCCGATGGCTTCAATTCTGGATGAAATATTCGCGGCGAAACGGGCCGAAGTGCGCGCCCAACGCGCGGCAGTATCCCCGGCCGCAATCGCGGCTGCTGCGGTTCGCGCGCCCGCCCCGCACGGGTTTATCGATTCACTGCGGGCGCATCGGCCGGCGATAATCGCCGAAGTGAAACGCGCGTCGCCGAGCAAGGGCGATATCATGCCGGGGCTCGATTCGGCTGCCGTTGCGCGCGACTACGCGTCGGCCGGCGCCGCGGCTATCTCGGTGCTGACGGACCGGCATTTCAAGGGATCTCTGGACGATCTCCGCGCTGTACGCGAGGCGGTGGACTTGCCGCTGCTGCGCAAGGATTTCATCTTCGACCCATACCAGCTTTACGAAGCGCGCGCGGCCGGCGCCGACTGTATTCTGCTGATTGCTGCGATGCTCAAGGAAGGCGAGCTTCGTTCGCTCGCCGCGCTCGCCGGCGAGTTGAACATGGCGGCGCTGATCGAGGTCCACGACGCCGAGGAATTTGCACTCGCGCAAAAGATTGATGCGGAGCTGATCGGGATCAACAACCGCGACCTGCATACCTTCAAGACCGATATCGCGACCACGGAGAGTCTGCTGCGCGCGTACGATGGCGACGCGCTGATCGTCTCGGAAAGCGGTATCGAGACCGCCGCCGATATCGGGCGGCTCAGCACCGCGGGTGCGAGCGCGTTTCTGATCGGTGAAAGTCTGCTGCGCGGCGGCGCCCCTCGTGAAGCTCTCGCGACATTGACCGCGGCTCGCGGCGGGGATAGCGCACGCAAGTAGAATGGCCGTTCAGGTTAAAATTTGTGGCGTGACGCGCGTCGAGGACGCGGAGGCCGCGGTTACGCTTGGCGCCGGGATGATCGGGCTGAACTTTTATCCGCCGAGTCCGCGCTGCATTTCCGTTGAACGGGCGATCGAGATTCGACGTGCGATCGGGAATCGCGCAACTGTAATCGGGGTCTTCGTCAACGCCACCCGCGAATACGTTGGCGAGCGTCTGCGCGAAGTCGAACTCGATATGCTGCAGTTTCACGGCGATGAGGACGAGGATGCGATTCGCGGCTGGGGGGTCGAGGTGATTCGAGCTTTCCGGCTGCGCGCCGACGTATCTGAATTGACGCTGCCCACGACGGCCGCCGACTACGTGCTGCTCGATACATTCCATCCGGGACTCTACGGCGGGAGCGGCCAGGCGCGTCCACTGGCGGGACTGGAGCGGCTCGATCTCGCGCGCGTTTTCATTTCGGGGGGTCTCGCGCCGGGCAACGTCCGCGCGGCCGCAGCACTCAATCCGTATGCGGTGGACGTCGCGAGCGGCGTGGAATCCGCGCCCGGAATCAAAGACCACGACAAGCTAAGGAGTTTCATCGCGAATGCAAAATCATTCGGCGCGAGTGAATAATCTTCCCGACAGCCGCGGACGCTTCGGGCAATTCGGCGGCCGCTTCGTCGCCGAAACTCTGATGCCCGCACTGTTCGAACTGGAGAAGGCTTACAAGCTGGCGCGGCGTGACCCGAAGTTCCGCGACGACCTGGCGCGCTACTCGCGCGAGTACGTTGGACGGCCGACGCCGCTGTTCTACTGCGCCAACCTGACCGCCAAACTGGGCGGCGCGAAGATCTATCTGAAGCGCGAAGACCTCTGCCACACCGGGGCGCATAAGGTGAACAATACGCTGGGCCAGGCCTTGCTCGCCGAGCGCATGGGCAAGTCGCGGATAACGGCTGAGACCGGAGCGGGGCAGCATGGGGTGGCAACGGCGACGATGGCGGCGCTGTTCAAACGCGAATGCGAAGTCTTCATGGGCAGCGTCGATGTCGAGCGGCAGTCGCTGAACGTCTTTCGGATGAAGCTGCTGGGCGCGAAAGTCACGCCGGTCGATTCGGGCAGCAAGAGCCTTAAGGACGCGCTGAACGAGGCGCTGCGCGACTGGATCGCGACCGTGCGCGACACCTATTACCTGATCGGAACTGCGGCCGGACCGCATCCGTATCCGATGATTGTGCGCGACTTCCAGTCCGTCATCGGCCGCGAGGCACGCCGCCAGATCGTGACTCATGAGGGGCGACTGCCCGACGTGCTGGTGGCCTGCGTCAACGGCGGTTCCAACGCGATCGGCCTCTTTTACCCGTTTATCAAGGACACGGCGGTGCGCATGATCGGGGTCGAGGCGGCGGGACTGGGGCTGAACGGTCCGATGCATGCCGCGACGATCACCGCCGGCAGCGTCGGCGTGCTGCACGGAAATCGGACGTACCTGCTGCAGGACGAGATGGGACAGATTCGCGAGACGCATTCGATTGCGGCGGGCCTCGACTACCCGGGCGTAGGTCCCGAGCTGGCGTGGCTCAACGAGAGCGGCCGTGCGCAATACGTTGCCGTCACCGATGAAGAAGCACTCGCGGCATTACGGCTGCTGTCCGAAACCGAGGGTATCATCCCGGCGCTGGAGAGCTCACATGCGGTTGCGTATGCGGCCAAGCTCGCGCCGACGCTGCCGCGCGAACAGGTGATGGTCGTAAACCTGTCGGGACGCGGCGATAAGGATATGGGAACGGTCGCGAAGGCCTTCGGCGTGTCGCTCTGACGATTGCCTGTGACTAACCCTCTGACTATTGCAATGACTAATCGAATCAAAAACGCTCATGGGCGAATTGCTACCAAGTTTGTCGAGTTGCGCGCGCGCGACGAGGCTGCCCTGATCCCGTTTATTGTGGCGGGCGATCCTGATCTTGATCGCACGCGGCAACTGGTGATCGAACTCGAAGCGCGCGGCGCCGACCTGATCGAGCTGGGCGTGCCGTTCTCGGATCCGATGGCCGACGGTCCCGCCAACCAGCGCGCATCCGCGCGCGGCCTGTCGGCAGGCGCGACTATCCCGGCGATTCTCTCGATGGTCGCCGACCTGCGCCGCACCACGCAGATCCCGCTGATCCTGTTCGGCTACTACAACCCGATTTTTCATTACGGCTGCGACCGCCTGGCCGCCGATGCCGCGCGCGCCGGTATCGACGGGATGCTGGTGGTCGATCTGCCGCCGGAGGAAGCGGAGGAACTCGCAAGGCCCGCGCGGGCGGCCGGGCTCGATATCATCTACCTGCTGGCGCCGACGACGCCGCTGGAGCGAAGCCGCGTGATCGCGCGCTCGGCCAGTGGTTTTCTCTACTATGTCTCGGTGGCGGGCGTGACCGGCGCGCGAACCAGTCTCGCGCATGACCTGCAGGCGAACGTCCGCGACCTGCGCACCGTCACGACGCTGCCGATTGGCGTCGGCTTCGGGATTTCGACGCCGGAACAGGCGCGCGAGGTCGCCTGCTTCTCCGATGCGGTGGTCGTCGGCAGCGCAATATCCCAGTTGATTGAAACGCACGCCCATAGCGATCGGCTGGTCGAAACCGTCGGCGAATTCGCGGGCGCGCTAAAGGATGCGATCCGCACGGCGCGCCACGATGGCGCGATCGCGACTGCATAATCGGTTAGCGGTATAGTAACTCCATGGCGACCGATCGCGTGCAAAGTCCTTCTGCGGTGCCCAACGCCGCCGACGATATCTGGCTTAAATGTCCGGAATGCAAGGAGATCACGTTCCGCAAAGAGGTTGAGCGCAATCTCAACGTCTGCCCAAAGTGCGCGCATCATTACCGCGTAACCGTCGATCAGCGGCTGACTATCACGGTTGACCCGCGTTCGTGGCGCGAGATGTTTGCCGACCTTGCGATCGGCGACCCGCTCGAGTTCGTTGATTCGCGGCCTTATCCGGTGCGGATGGAGGCCGCGCGCCGCGCCGCCGGCCGCAACGACGCCGTCCTTACCGGCCTCGCAAAAATCGAAGGGCACGAAACGGCCCTCGCATTGATGGATTTCGGGTTCATGGGCGGCAGCATGGGTATCGTCGTCGGCGAGAAGATCGCGCGGCTGATGGACTACGCCCTCGAACATCGGCTGCCGGTGATCGTGTTCGCGGCCTCGGGCGGCGCGCGCATGCAGGAAGGCGTGCTCTCGCTGATGCAGATGGCGAAGGTCTCGAGCGCGATCGCGAGACTGCGCAGCGCTCGCATCCCCTATATCTCGGTGCTCGGCGATCCCACGACCGGCGGAGTGGCGGCCTCGTTCGCGAGCCTCGGCGACATCAACCTCGCCGAACCGGGTGCGGTGATCGGTTTCGCCGGCCGCCGAGTGATTGAACAGACCACCAATCAGCAGCTGCCAGAGGACTTCCAGACCTCGGAATTCCTGATGGCGCACGGGATGCTGGACACGCTCGTGCCGCGGCACAAGATGCGTCCGACACTCGGGCAATTGCTCGATATCCTGCGCCCGCCGAAACCGCCTCCCACCGCGAAGCCTCGCCCGGCGAAGAAACCTGCGGCGGCGCGTCCACCGAAATCATAGGTGGGGAAGAGTCTCATTTTGGCGCACCTCGCAGACTCTCAGAATCTTATCTATTCGCACGTCGCAGACTCCTTAGCTCGCTCCGCCTGCGGCTCCGCTAGTGTTAGCTCGGCTCGCAGGCTCGGGATTCAGAGTCTTATTTTTGCGCACCTCGCAGACTCTCAGAATCTTATCTATTCGCACGTCGCAGACTCCTTAGCTCGCTCCGCCTGCGGCTCCGCTAGTGTTAGCTCGGCTCGCAGGCTCGGGATTCAGAGTCTTATTTTTGCGCACCTCGCAGACTCGTTAGCTCGGCTCGCAGGCTCGCCTAGTGTACGACTTCGAGTTTGACCTTCCGCTCCTTGCCGAACTCCAGCTGTGAGCAGGCGCTATGCGACAGGTCGATGATGATTCCCCGGCCGCGATGCCGCGGCAGGCGATCGTCGATCAGCACCACGACGCTGCGGCCGTTTTCGAGATTGGTCACTTTGACGTGAGTGCCGTTGGAAATGGTGTGATGCGCCGCGGTTAGAGCACTGGGATTGTAGCGCTTGCCGCTGGAGGTCCGATGATGGGTCAGGCGGCGGGCGTAGCAGGTGGCAAGGCCGGTCTGGGTGGCCGCGCTCGCCGAAGCAACGGAAGCGGCCAGTATAAGGAGTGCCGCGATCGCGATTGCGGCGGCTGGGCCGCAATTAAAAAGACGGCCCTTTTTTGAGACTGAGGTTTGGTTCTTCAATTGCGTTTAGCTATGCATAAGGGTCCGCCGCTTTTCAATGCAAGCTGAATCCGTGCGAAACCCGGAATCGTCTATGCAGGCACGCTTTCACCGTTTATCCGCGAGGACTAGAATGCGCGCATCGATTCAATGGAGCGCATGACCGACACCCTCGACTGGCTCTATTCGCTGGAAGCGCGCGGCGAGATTTATAAGCTCGATCGCATGGACGCGGCGCTGGCGCTGATCGGCGATCCTCATCGCAGACTACAGGCGATCCATATAGCGGGCACCAAGGGCAAAGGCTCCGTCGCCGCGATGATCGACGCGATGCTGCGCGCCGCCGGTTATCGCTGCGGCCTTTACACCAAGCCTCATTTGGTTCATCTGACGGAGCGCACCCGTATCAACGGCGCCGAGATGCCGCCCGCATTGATGCTCGAATACATCATGCGACTGCGCGATATCTTCGAACGCGCGGGGTTAGGTCTGACGTTCTTTGAATTCACCGTCGCGCTGATGTTTCTGTATTTCGCGGAAGCCGGAGTCGATCTCGCGGTAATCGAGACGGGGCTGGGCGGACGGCTGGATTCGACCAATGTGGTAAGGCCGCTGCTCAGTGTGATTACGCCGATCGGCTTCGACCATATGGACCGACTCGGCTACACGATCGCGGCAATTGCGGGCGAGAAGGGCGGCATCATCAAGGAGGGCGTGCCGGTGGTGATCGGTGCGCGCGATCCCGAGGCGCGGCTGGTGCTGAGTTCGATTGCGAGCCAGCGGCACAGTGCGGCTTTCATGATCGACCGCGAGTATTCCTATCGGTCGCACGCCCCGGATCATCGCCTCGATTATCATGGGCTCGGACTTAAAATCGACGACGTTGAACTCGCGCTGGCGGGACCCTTTCAGCATGAGAACGCAGCGATTGCACTGGCGGCAGCCGACGCGATGCGCGCGGAGGGCTGGAACATCCCCGAAAACGCGATTCGCCGCGGGCTGCGGGAGATGACGTGGCCGGGCCGCTTCGACGTGGTAATGCGCGAGCCGCTGGTGATACTCGATTGCGCGCATAACGAGCTGGCGATCGAAGCGCTGCTGGAAACGATCGCGGTGGAACTCGGCCCGCAGGTCAAGCCGCGGCTGATCTTCGGTTGCCTCGAGGATAAGCAATGGGAGCGGATGGCGGCGATGATCGGGCCGCACGTGAGCGATGTGACGATCACGAGGGCTGCGGCGAAACGGCCTCTTGATCCGACAAATCTACTACCGGTATTCTCCAGCTACGCGCGTTCCCGGGTAATCAGCGATCCGCTCGACGCGATCGCGCAAGTGATGGCGGAGAGCGCGCAAAACGACGTAGTGCTGGTTACGGGTTCGGTTTATCTGGTGGGGGAGGTCTATCCGTGGTTTCTGTCTCGACAAGGCCGGCGAGGGTTGTTCCCTGAGGCCGCGGACTAAATCACTGATCGGCGGCCTGATCGCCGCTTGCGTGTTGATCCTGCTGGCGTCGGTTCCGTCGCACGCGCAGCAGAGCAATCCTTCCAATTATCTCAAAGTCACACATCCTGGCGGCCCGGTAAATGTCACCGGCCAGAAATTCGTTTACGACTACAAGAGCGACAGCTTCGTCGTCACCGGCAATGCGGTCATCACGCAGGCCAGGACCACCCTGACCGCGGACAAGGTCACCATGATGAGGCGCGACCGCAAGATGCATGCGGTCGGCAACGTGCATCTGAACGATCCGGTCGGCAACATTATCGCGACCGACGGCTTCATGAACCTCAACGACGAAACCGGCGAACTCACCGACGCGACGGTGACCGACCATGAGGAGACCTATCGCCTCGAAGGCAGGAAGATCACCAAGTTGCTCGGGCAGCGCTATAGGGTGCTGGACGGATTCTTTACCACTTGCGCATGCGAGCCGGGGACTCCGGACTGGTCGATTACTGCCGACAGCATGGACGTCCATATGGGCGACACGGGTCACGCGCAGAATGGACACTTCGACATCCTTGGCTATCCCGTAATTCCGTTGCCATACGCGACCTTTCCGGCCGATACCGATCGCCATTCAGGACTGCTCGCCCCGCGCATTGGCGAGTCAGGCTTGCGCGGCTTCCAACTCGTGCAACCGTATTACATGGCGATTAACAAGAGTTCCGATGCGACCGTCGCCATGGACATCGAGACCTCGAAGCGGGTCGGTTTGCTGGGTGAGTACCGGCTGATTTCCGGGATCGGAGACTATTTTTCGGTTGACGGCTCTTTTTACAACGAAGACCTGCGCACCGCTTATAGCCGCGTCCACGACGTTGTCGATAATCAGGTCGCCGACCCGCACATACCGATCAATCGCTACTCGATTATCGGGATGTTCCGCCAGCATCTTACCGACAACCTGGTCGCCTACGGCGACGGTATGACGGTCAGCGACAGCTTGTTCCTGCGCGAAATGAACATTTGGACGTTATCGCGCACTATCGGCACCGGAATCATGTACCCAAACAGCTTTGCGAGCATGCGGGCCGCGGACTCGGATTTCGGTCTGATCGACAGTTATGACGGTGGCTTCGCGCGGCTCTCTGGGCAGTGGAATCAAGACACGATTCAGGCGCAGGAATTCACGATGCAAACGCTGCCCGATTTGCTCGTCAGCGGACGCAAGGATCTCCTGGGCGGACTCGCGTATGCCGACTACGACGTCGATGGCACCAACTTCTGGCGCTATCGTGGACAGAGCGGACTCCGGCTTGACATGAATCCGCGGTTTACGGTGCCGTGGCGCCTCGGCGATTATGTTTACGGCTTCGGCACGCTTGGCCTGCGCGAAACCGTTTACGATACTTCAGGCCATTCGATCAACGTGATTCCGGTCGGAACCCAAGGGCTCCAGTACAACAACTCACTTTCGCTCGGACCGCTCGCGCCTGGCGGCCTGAAAAGCCGTCAAATGATTTACGGCACGACCGGGATTGCGAGTGAACTCGAAAGAGTTTACGACTTTCATTTGGGCTCGATCGAAAAGTTCAAAAATACCATTGAGCCGTACGCAACGTACTCCTATGTTCCGCAGGTCAATCAGAGCGACCTGCCGCTGTACGACGAGACCGACCGGATGGAAGCCAGGAGCCTGCTGACCTACGGCTTCACCTCGCGCGTCTTCGCCAAAGTCGCGGCGCCCGCGCCTTCTCAGGGCCCGGAAGGCGACGCAGGCGATGTCGAACAAAGCACGACTATCAGTCCTTTACGTCCGCGCACCTTTAACAGCGCTGGCTCGACTGAAGAGCTGTTCCGCTTCTCGCTCCTTCAGGCCTACGACATCACGCACGAGGTTGCGCCGGGGGCAGGACACTTTTCAGACCTTGACGCCCAGGCGACCGTTTTTCCCACCCAGATATGGTCGTTCGGCTCGCAGGTAGGCTTTAGTCCGAGCGACGGCCAATTGCGCGACGCCAACGCCTACGTCACTTTTCAGCCTTGGTGGACCAGAAATCAGGCCAGGGTTTATAGCGGTAAGGCTGAAGAAGGCTCGTTCATGCAGTTGAGCTACGACTACATCGGACCCGGTCCGTCAAATACGCCTGGGGTTAACGCCAACTACAGCCAGTTCCTGGTGATGCGCTCTTATTACGAACTCTTCGATCGCATGGGCGTATATTTTGCGCCGTCCTACGACTTCGTCTCGCGCAGATTGCTCTCATCAGCCTACGGCGTTCGTTTGAAATCGCCCTGCGACTGCTGGTCGATGGACATGGGCCTTACCAAGACCTACAACCCGAGCGAGACCGCCTTCGAGTTTCAGCTTACGCTCGGCGGGATCGGATCCGTCGGAGAGAGTCCTTTCGGACGCAATCCATTCCAGAAGCGGACCAGCCTGCTGCCAACACCTACGCCCGGCGAGGAAGATCAATAGATCGTCTGCCTCCGCGGCCTGATTACATTTCCTGCACGGTACTCTTCGCCCCGGAGAGTGCGGCCTTGCTCATCGGGTGCGAGAACGGTTCTCACCTTGGGGATTTTGAAAAAACCCGAGCCGCACCAACGGGAATGCTTGCGGGTTCTTTGATCAAGGCGGTATAGCCTTAGGCGGAGATGGGCGTGAAGTGGGGCCGAATCCAAGGCGGATCATAGTAGATGGTTGATACAGGAAACGACAAAACCGGTCCGTCAGTGACCATAGATACCGAAGGACTGCGCCGCTTTTTGCGCGATCGCAAACTCGCCGCAGCCGACGACCTGCGCGTCGAAAACATCTCATTCGGCCATTCCAATGAGGTTCATCTGGTCCACTTCGAGGGCAAGTCCTGGGCCTTGCGCCGCCCGCCACGCGGCCCGCTGCTGCCGACGGCGCACGACGTGATGCGTGAGTTTCGCGTGATCAATGCACTGCAGAATACTCCTGTGCCGGTGCCCCGCGTGTATGCCGGTTGCGACGATTCCAGCTACATCGGCGCGCCCTTTTTCCTCATGGAGTACATGCGCGGCAGGGTCATCCGATCGTCGTTGACGCCGAGTTGCGAGCCCACCTTCGTCGTTTCCAACACTCAGCGGCGTGCGATCAGTGAACGCATCGTCGATCTCCTTGTGACGCTTCAGGCGGTTGATTGGCGCGCCTGCGGCCTCGAAGGTTTCGGCCGTCCCGACGGCTACGTCGAGCGGCAAGTCCGCCGCTGGAGCGATCAGCTCGAACGGACGATTCCGAAGACCCGTCCGCTACCGGTGATGGCGAAAATTCGGCGCTGGCTATCCGAGCACATGCCGCAGGCCCAGGCGGCTACGATTGTGCATGGCGACTACAAACTTGACAATCTGATGTGGGATCTCAACGGAACTGAGCCGCGCGCGATCGCGTTGTTCGACTGGGAAATGTCAACGATCGGCGATCCCCTCGCTGATCTCGGCTGGATGCTCACCTACTGGAGCGACCCGGGTGACGACGATCGGCGCCGTGCGGTGGTCTCGAGCATGGAGGCGGGCGGCGGCTACTTCACGCGCGACGAGATGATCGAATTGTACGAACACAAATCCGGGCGGGTGATGCGCGACTTCGCGTTCTATGAAGTCTTTTCGCTTTTCAAACTTGCGATCATCGCCGAGGGCAGCTATGCACGGTATCTCAGCGGTCAGGCCGACGATCCGGTCTTCGCCACCTATGACTTGCGCACGCCGCAAATGGCTGACGTCGCGTGGGCGCTGTGCGAAAAAGCCGGCCTATAGGTTCTCCCCTCAGCGAATAAGGGCATCATCTCGACACACAAGCTCTCCCATAGTCCTCTCGTGCCTTAACCCAACGGGAAGTCTGAAACCTTGACACTAGGCGAGCATGCGAGCCGAGCTAACGAGTCTGCGAGGTGCGTCAGGTAAGGTTTAAGTTTTCAGAAGAGGCTACAGTTCTCAGTTCTTCAACCAATTCTTATCGCGACTGCCGTCACGGAGCGTGCAGGTCGAATCCCTTGCGCTCACTGCCGAGCGCGATGACGATCGCGTCGCCGACTAACACGGTCGTCGCCACTAACGCGAGCGCACTCGCGTAGCCAATATGCTGTGCGATTAGCGCCTCGACGAACGCGGCGTTGGCCGCGAGCAGCACTCCAAACTGATAGGCGAGACCCGAGAACAGTCCGCGCACTTGCGGTGGTGACAGCTCCACCAGATGCGCCGGAATAGCGCCCCATGCTCCCTGGACCATGAATTGCATTAAAAAAGCGCCGGCGGTCAGCCATATCAGCGAATGCGGATAGATCCAGAACGGCACGATGAGCACGCCACAGAGCACTGCCGCGATCATCGAGCGGCGCCGGCCGAAAATGTCCGAAAGGTAGCCGAAGGCAAGGCCGCCCAGCAGTGCGCCGATATTGTAGATAATGGCGATCGTCGCCACCGTGCGCGGATCAAGCCCGCGTTCGATTTTGAGAAACGTCGGATACATGTCCTGGGTGCCGTGCGAAACCAGGTTCATCATCGTCATCAGCGCGACAAGATAGAGAAACAGGCGAAAATTTTGCCGCAGAGATTTCCAGATCGCAGTGGCCGGTGGACGCCTCAACTCCCACGATTTCGATTCCGGCACCTTGGCGCGGATGTAAAGTGTCAACAACGCCGGGATACCGCCGAGGAAGAACAGCGGGCGCCATCCAAAATGCGGATAAATCAGAAAGTACGCAGCCGCCGCCAACAAATAACCGACCGCATAGCCCTCTTGCAGCACGCCCGAGAGCAGACCGCGCCATCGCGCCGGCACCGCCTCCATCGCGATCGACGCGCCGACGCCCCACTCACCGCCCATCCCGATTCCGTAGAGCGCGCGAAAGAACAGAAACCAATGATAGCTTGGGGCGACGCCGCTCAGGACTTCGACGATCGAATAGAAAATGACATCGATCATCAGCGGGAGGCGGCGACCGTAACGATCAGCAAACCAGCCGAAGATCAGCGCCCCCACGGGACGCATCGCGAGCGTCGCCGTGATCGTGAATGCGATATCGGGAACCGACCGATGGAAGTCCCTGGCAACCGTCGGCAGGACGAAAATCAGGATGAAGAAGTCGAAAGCGTCGAGTGTCCATCCGAGAAAGCTCGCGAGCAGCGTATGGAACGCGTCGGAGGTGGATTGGATGGGCGCGTCATGCGCGCCGCTGGATGTGAGATCGCCGGACATCGGTGGCTTTGTAATAATCGATGCGGTCGCGCGGTGAAACAGCGCGGCGCTCTATAAAATCTTCAAGCATCATGAACGGGCGCGGGAGATTCTTCCATGTCCTCGGCCGCCACTCAGGACGCTGAGACTTTCGAAACCCTGATCCCGGCGCGGCTTGACCGCCTGCCGTGGAGCCCCTTCCATACGATGCTGGTGATTGGCCTCGGCATCACGTGGATTCTTGACGGCCTCGAAGTCACGTTGATGGGCGCGATCAGCGCAGTTCTTCAGCGGCCCGACGTGATGCACTTCAGCGCCGCGCAAATCGGCTTCATCGGATCGAGCTACCTCGCTGGCGCAGTAATCGGATCGCTGGTCTTCGGCCATCTGACCGATCGCTTTGGCCGTCGCATGTTCTTCTTTCTGAGCTTGTCGATCTATCTGGTGGGAGTGGGCTGTACCGCTCTCTCATGGAATCTGGCAAGCTTCGCGATTTTTCGTTTTATCACCGGCGCCGGAATCGGCGGCGAGTACTCGGCCGTCAACTCAGCCATCGACGAACTGATTCCCGCGCGTCTGCGTGGACGGATTGATCTAGTCGTCAATGGCAGCTTCTGGCTCGGGGCGGCGGCGGGCGCGGCCTCCACCATCGTCATCCTCAACCCGCACCTCGTTCCCTATCAGATTGGCTGGCGCCTCGGCTTCGGTATCGGAGCCGTGATCGGATGCGGCATTCTGTACCTCCGCCGGTTTATCCCGGAAAGTCCGCGATGGCTGCTGGTGCACGGACGTCTGCAGGAGGCCGAAAAGATCGTCGCCGACATCGAGCACACCGTCGCCGAGGAAGTGCACCAGCGGATTGGCCCACCGGCCGCCAAATCAGCGTTGCGGCTGAAGGCGCGTCATCGATTCGGCATCGGCGCGTTCATCCGCCCGATGCTAACGACCTATCGCTCGCGCGCATTTCTCGGTCTCACTCTGATGGTCGCGCAGGCCTTCACCTACAATGCGATCTTCTTCACCTACGCACTCGTGCTCAGCCGCTACTATGGCGCGCGCGCCGATCGCACAGGTCTCTACATGCTCCCCTTCGCAGCCGGAAACTTCCTCGGCCCGCTGATGCTCGGTCATTTCTTCGATTCGATCGGCCGCCGCCGGATGATCTCGGCCACCTTCTCCATCGCCGCAGTGCTCCTGATTCTCACCGGATGGCTGTTCAGCCGCGACGCCCTCACGACCTTCTCGCAGACTGCCTTGTGGACAGTGATGTTCTTCTTTGCATCGCCCGCGGCCAGTTCCGCCTACCTGACCGTCAGTGAGATTTTCCCGCTCGAGATCCGCGCGCTCGCAATCGCCGCGTTTTATTCTGCCGGGACCGCAATCGGCGGAATTGGCGCGCCATGGCTTTTCGGCCGCCTGATCGACACCGGTTCACGCGTCGCGCTCTTCGAGGGCTATCTCATCGCCGCCGGACTCATGCTGGCGGCCGCGATCGTCGAGATCGTTCTGGGCGTGGACTCCGAGCGAACCAGCCTCGAAGAGATCGCACCGCCGCTCTCGTCGGCTTGATCGTATCTAAAGCAGCAACGCGCGATCGGGTTGACGCCAGGGCTAAGTCGAATCGCAGAGCGCGTGAATTTGCTTGAGCTTGGCGCGCGGCTGCGAAACAGGGAAAATAGCCACCTCGATGATGCAGTTCCTGGTCGTTCGCGATGACCCGGCCGCAGGAGGACGTTCATGTTCAACGGCAACAAAGTAATCGATACCGACGGGCACGTGATGGAACCGAACGACCTCTACGACCGCTACCTCGAAGCGAAGTTCAAGCCCGATCTCGAAGATCTCAAGCGCGAGGCCGCCGGTCGCGCGTCGAAGTATTTCTTCGGCATTTTCCATCAGCTCAACACCGGCCGTCCCCTGGGCGTGCCGCATCCCGATCAGCCGCTCGTACGCACCGGCCGCAATCCGCGCGGCGACAAGCCCGACATGCGCGGCGGCTGGGATCCGCACATCCGCATCAAGGATATGGATCGCGAGGGCATCGATATCGCCGTGCTGTTCGCCACCGTGGTCTCGAGCTTCTGCTCGCTCAAGACTATCGATTTCGAGATTGCGATGATCCGCGCCTATCATCGATGGCTCGCCGACTACTGCTCCGCCTATCCAGATCGGCTCAAGGGAGTTGCCGTGGTACCGATGCGCGATCCGGAACGCGCCGGCGACCTCATCCGGATGGTCGCGCATGAGCCGTGGGCGGTCGGCGTCTATCTCTCCGGGCATATCGAGGACCGATTACTCGACCATCCCGCGCTGCATCCGATCTGGCAGGCATGTCAGGACACCGACCTCCCCGCTTGCTTTCATGGCGGCACCGCTCGCCCGCCATACGGGCTCGGCACCTTCGACATGACCAACAACCTGTTCCTACAGCACTCTGCGACTAATCCCTTTGAATGCATGCGCGCGCTCGCCGCGCTGATTGGCGGTGGCGTGATGGATCTCTTTCCGCGCCTTCGTGCCGCCGTCCTCGAAGCCGGCGTCGGCTGGCTGCCGTATTGGATGGAACGCCTCGACGAGCATTACGAACTGATGCCCGAGTATGTCCCGTTCCTGCGGCGCAAGCCTTCCGAGGTCATCAAGTCCGAGAATTTCTTCATCTCCTGCGACCCCGACGAAGCCACCCTGCCTTTCGTCGCCAATTTCGTCGGTCCCGAACACATCATCTACGCGTCCGACTACCCGCACTTCGATGGCCGCTTTCCCGATACCGTGAAACTGACCGCGCGTCCCGAGGTCTTTCCGCTGGAGGTCCAGCGCATGATCCTGTGGGACAATGCGCGCCGTCTGTACCCTCGCATCTCGTGACGGGAGGACATACGAGCCTGTGAGCCGTAGCGGGCGATTTTGAAATCACGGATTGCCAGCGCGCTTAAGCCCACGGTCTTGTACTTGATGATCATGCTGGGGATCGGCGGCCCCATTATAATTTTGTTGTATCTTTTGGGCCTCGCTACTAATTGGATCCTGGATCGGCAGAAACTTTTCGCATATCTGGATTCGGGGCCGTCGTTTCTCGTGCAGATTCAATTGGGGGTTGAAGCAGTTTCCGCGTTAGCCATCGTTGCGGGCGTTGTAATGCTGCTCTGTCGCGCCAGAAAACAGCTCGCGAAATAGGGCAAATTCAAAACCCTCAACTATTTGCGAGCCGAGCTCGTCTGTGCGTGAACTTGACTAAATTTCGAGGGGCCACCTATAGTGACCAGACGTGGTCCGTTAGTCGCCTCCGCCTTTGCAACCGCGGAAAATCCCGATACGCCGGCGGCATCAACCAGAACGATTAGTCAGAGGTAGCGACATGACCCAACTTGAAGCTGCGCGTACAGGCATCATCACCCAGCAGATGATCGAAGTGGCCGAGGATGAAGGCCTCAGCCCCGAGGAAATCCGCGCCTTGGTCGCGACCGGCGAAGTCGTAATCCCGCACAATGAGCATCACGAATTCCGCGCGATCGGTATTGGCAAGCGCCTGCGCACCAAGGTCAACGCGAATATCGGCGCCTCCAATTTCCACCAGTTGATTGAAGAGGAAGTCGAGAAGCTTTACACCGCCGTCCGTTACGGCGCCGATTCCGTGATGGATCTCTCGACCGGCACCGACCTCGACAAAATCCGCGCCGAGATTCTCTCGCGATGCCAGGTGATCCTCGGCACCGTGCCGATTTACCAGGTCGCTTCCGAGCGATCGATCATGGACCTCGGCGTCGAAGGCTTCCTCGAAGTCATCGAGCGGCAGGCGCGCCAAGGGGTCGATTACATGACGCTGCATTGCGGCGTCACCCGTGAGAGCGTGCGCAAACTGCGCGGCCATCAGCGTATCGAGGGCATCGTGTCGCGCGGCGGCGCATTGCTAGCCGGATGGATCGAGCGCACCGGCAACGAGAATCCGCTCTACGAACATTTCGACGAGGTTTGCGCGATTCTACGCGATCACGACGTGACGATTTCGCTCGGCGACGGCCTCCGTCCGGGTGCCACTGGCGACGCCACCGACCGCGGTCAGCTCGCGGAGTTGCTGGTCCTCGGCGAACTAACCGAACGCGCGCGCAATCTCGGCGTCCAGGTGATGATCGAAGGGCCCGGCCACGTCCCGCTCGATCAGATCGAAGCGAACGTGAAGCTCGAAAAGCGCGTCTGCGGCGGCGCTCCCTTTTATGTCCTCGGACCTCTGACCTGCGACGTTGCTCCCGGCTATGACCACATCACCGGCGCAATTGGCGGCGCGATCGCCTCCGCCGCGGGCACCGATTTTCTCTGTTATGTGACCCCGGCCGAGCATCTGCGGCTGCCCAGCATCGACGACGTACGCGAAGGCGTTATCGCCACCCGCATCGCCGCGCATTCGGGCGATCTCGTGAAAGGCGTGCGTGCCGCGAAAGTCTGGAATGATCAGATGTCTCGCTACCGCAAGTCCCTCAACTGGGAGGGAATGTACGCGATGGCGATGGATCCTGATAAGGCCCGCCGCTACAAGGAAGAGAGCGAGGCCTCCGGGTCCAACGTGTGCTCGATGTGCGGCTCGCTCTGCTCGATCAATATCGACAACGCCGCAATCAAGTTCACGCGCAAGCGCGCCGTCGATCAGGTGGAGACCAATGCCGCAGCAGGCTGAGCAACTTCGCACCGCCGACCCTTCGGCCATCCTCGCGATCGAACTCAACGACCAGTTCGGACGCACGCGCCGGCTGAGCGATTATCGGGGTCATATTCTCGTGGTCTATTTCTATCCGCGCGACGAGACCCCCGGATGCACCCTCGAAGGCAAGGAGTTTCGCGACCTGAACGAGAAGTTCCGCGCGCTCGAATGCCCAATCGTCGGCGTCAGCACGGATTCATCGGCGTCGCATCGCGCGTTTGCCGACAAGCATGGCTTTCCCTTCACGCTGCTCGCCGATGAGCGCGGCGAACTCGCGCGAGCCTTTGGCGTGCTCAACAGCGACCGCGCCGATCGCGCAACCTTCGTGCTCGATCGGGAGGGTCGTATCGCGCGTTCCTTTCTCGACGTTACCCCGCGCGGGCACGCCCAGCGCGTTCTGAAATTCGCGCAGGCCCTCGTCGAATCCCATCTCATGATTGGCGGCTGAGGCAGCATCCAAAACGGAGCGCCACCTTGATGCGCCAGCCCTCTCTAATGGTTATAGTTGCACGATAGGACCAACTTTTTCGGTGACGACTAAGGCCGCCGGTTGAGACGCGGCCGATTGGGCGGAACGGTACAAACAGATGGCCAAGACCTCGAAAAACATTCTCGATGAGGCGCGCGCCTCGATTAGGCAGATCGACATCGATCAGGCGCGCAAACTCCTCGATCAGCCCGGCACGGTCCTGATTGACGTCCGTGAGAGCGACGAATGGCGCCAAGGGCATATCCCCCAGGCCATCGCGATTCCGCGCGGCTTCCTCGAACTCCGCGTTGAAGAAAAGGTCCCCGACCACAAAACGCCGGTGATCCTTCAGTGCGCCTCTGGTACCCGCTCCCTGCTCGCCGCGCGCACGCTCCATGAACTCGGCTACGAAAACATCTACAATATGACGGGCGGCTTCAATTCGTGGAAAGATCGGGGCTTGCCGTGGGTAGCAGATCGCGCCTTCACCCAGGACGAGATCACTCGCTACTCGCGACACTTCGTCATTCCCGAGGTGGGAGAAAAGGGTCAGGCGAAGCTGCTCGATTCCAAGGTTCTCATTCTCGGCACTGGCGCTCTCGGATCGCCCACCGCCCTCTACCTCGCGGCGGCCGGCGTTGGCACCATCGGCCTGGTCGACTTCGACGTGGTCGATCTCTCCAATCTGCAGCGCCAGATCATTCACACCACCGATCGGGTCGGGATGCTCAAGACCGAGTCCGCGCAAAAGCAGATCAACGCGCTCAACCCCGGCATCAAGGTCATCCGCCACGACATTCGCCTCAGTTCCGAAAACGTGATGGAGACTATCGCGCCATACGACGTCGTCATCAACTGCGGCGACAACTTCCCCACCCGCTACCTCATCAACGATGCCTGCGTATTCGCGAAAAAGCCGCTCGTTGACGGCGCCATTTTCCGCTTCGAGGGCAATGCCACCGTGTTCCATCCTGCGGCCGGCGGACCGTGCTACCGATGTCTCTATCCGGAGCCTGCACCGCCCGATATGGCGCCGTCGTGCGCCGAAGCCGGAGTCCTCGGGGCGTTGCCCGGCGTGATTGGCTCTATGGAAGCTCTAGAAGCCATCAAACTGCTGATCGGCGCGGGCAAGCCGCTCACCGGCAAGATGGTGTACTTCGACACGTTATCGGCGGATTATGTTCGCGTACTCAAGATTCGCCGTAATCCCGATTGCCCAGTATGCAGCGATCATCCAACTCAGACCACCCTCATCGATTACGAGGCGTTTTGCGGGATGCCTTCCGCACCGCATCCCGTGGACGATCACGCCAACGGACACGTCTCGGCCGCGGCGGGGCGCTGAATCGGCTGGCTGATTACACCAGCAAAAGGATCGTTGAGAAGACGGCGGACGCATCGCAAGGGCGTCCGCCGTTTTCGTTGAAATCTCCAGTTCATCGGTGACAACAATGGCGTTGGGGCCTTTTTACGTGGCGCAAAAACTAAAGAACACTAACGGACCGCACGGCACCGCCATCCTGATGCGGCATGGCGAAACCGACTGGAACAAGCAGGGCCGCGTGATGGGCCGGCATCCAGTCGAACTCACCGAACATGGGCGCGCGCAGGCCGCCGCGACCGCCCGCTTCGCCCAGACCATCAAACCCGATTTGATCGTTACCAGCCCGCTGGTGCGCGCTCGCCAAACCGCCGAAATTCTATCAACCGGCCTCGGCGGCATTGAAATCATCGAGGAACCCGATATCGCTGAGGTTCTCTACGGCCGCTGGGAGGGGATGCACTACCACGAACTGATCGAAGACCCGCACTACATCATCTACCGGAAATCGCCGATCGAACATCCCACGCCCGGCGGCGAGACCATCCCCGAGGTGCAGGCGCGCGGCGTCGCCGCCGTGATCCGCGCGATCGATGAACACCCCGGCGAGCGCATCGTCTTCGTCTCCCACGGCGATATCGTGCGCACCGTGCTCTGCCACTTCCTCAAGGTCGAATTGCAGCACTTCCATCGCATCCGAGTGGACAATGCCGCCCTTTCCGCGATTCAGATTGCCGGCGAATTCGCCGAAGTCAAGTTCCTCAACCTGATGCCCGATCCGCATCAGGCCTTCGTCGCCCCGTTCTCCACCGCTCGGAGCGAACACAAACCCGACACTCCCAAGTAGCGCGGATATTCGGCTGGCGACGCGACTACAGTATTCAGCGGAGGAAAAGATCCGCTTTGTGATCGCCGGTCTATGCGGCGAGGACAGCATCGCGGAGTTGTGTCGCAAGGAAGGCATCAACCGGAACTTTCACTATCGTGGTCAAGGAGTTCCTGAAGGCAGGCAAGAAGCGGCGGGCGGGCGACACTGCGCGGGCTAGGCGACTCCGGATGGATCCTTGCAGGTTACCAGGACCTGACCAAGATCATTTTCTCGATCTCGACCCAATTCACTATTATAGCGAGCAGCTATTCGACGGATTAGTGGACCGCGAAACCTCACAATACATGAGGCAAGAAGCTTTGCGTCCTTATCGGCTGCTCGGTGCGAGCATCTGTCGGACCTTGGTCGCCAATTGACGAAGCGTGAACGGTTTGGAAAGCAGTTCGACTCCAGGATCGAGTCTGCCTTGATGGACAATGGCATTTCGTGCGTAACCGCTGGTGAAAAGCACTTTCAGTCCAGGTCTTTTCAGGCGCGCCCGGTCTGCCAATTGTCGTCCGTTGACCCCGCCAGGGAGCCCGACATCCGTGAATAGTAAGTCGATACCCAATCCGCCTTCGAGGATTTGCAGGGCACTCGGTCCGTCCGAGGCCTCTCGTACCTGGTAGCCCAATTCACGGAGCATCGTGGTAGTATTTGCACGCACGTCCTCATCATCTTCGACGACAAGGATCATTTCCTCTTCACTTGCGATCGGGAGCGGCGATTGAGTCACCTGATTATCGCTGTCGCCATGGTCTCCCAGGAAACGCGGGAGGTAGATCTTGACCGTAGTGCCTTCGTTTTGCTCGCTATAGATTTTGACATGACCGCCCGACTGTTTAACGAAGCCGTATACCTGGGAAAGCCCCAAGCCAGTCCCCTGCCCGCTTTCCTTCGTGGTGAAAAACGGCTCGAAGGCTCGGGCAGCTACTTCCTTGGTCATTCCCGATCCCGTGTCACTTACAGCGATCATGACATACTGACCGGGTATGACTTCGGTTTGCGCTATGGCATACGCGTCGTCAAGATATGTGTTAGCGGTCTCGATGGTGAGTCTTCCCCCTTCGGGCATCGCGTCCCGCGCGTTCACGGCCAGGTTGAGCAGTGCGTTTTCGAACTCGTTCGTATCCGAAAAGATCCGCCAAAGTCCTCCGCCTAGGACAGTCTCGATGCTAATCGCTTCGCCGAGCGTGTTACGCAAAAGCTCCGACATGCGGGTGACAATCCGGTTTACCTCCAGTGACTTCGGGTCCAGAGGTTGCTGACGGGAGAATGCGAGCAGCCTCTGCGTAAGAGTTGCGGCGCGTTGTGCACCACGTCTACCGCCTTCAATCAGCCGGAGAAGGTCGGCCGACGAGAAATTCCCGCTCAAGATATGCCGCTCCAAAAGATGCAGGTTGCCTACGATAATTTGGAGCAGGTTGTTGAAATCGTGGGCGATGCCGCCAGTGAGTTGGCCGATAGCTTCCATTTTCTGCGCTTGGCGAAGCGCTTCCTCAGCCTTACGTCGTGCAGTTAGCTCGACTGCTTCAGCGACTAGCGCGATCACGATGCCATCTTCGTCGCGAGTTGGGCGCATCTGAAAATCGAACCACCGCCACCCGCCGACGGGAAGATTTACATGAATCTCCTGCCGCACGACTTGCCCGCTTGCCACAATTGGTATCGCGGCACGCACCGTCTCGGCCATACCTGGAGTGCCCGTGAACCAGGGCGTGTCCCAGAATGGCTTGCCGACCACCTCTTCCGCTTTCACTCCGATGCCCGCGAGGGATGTGGCATTTCCCTCCAGCAGAGTGCCGTTGACCGCGAGGAGACCCTGATAGATGTAGCTCGTCTCAAAGATGGTCCTTAGGCGCGCCTCCTTCACCTGCAGTTCGGCGGTCCGTTGCGCAACTTGAAGCTCCAGGGTCTCGTTCAGGCGGCGCAACGATTCTTCTGCAAGCTTTCTCGCGGTAATGACGTGAAAATAGATTGACAGCCCGCCATCTCTCGCCGGATAGGCCCGGACATCAAGCCAGATATCCAACGGCTGAAAATAGCTCTCGTAACCGACGCTCACCCTTTGATCCATCGCCCGGCGAAGATTGGTTTCGCGCTCCACATCCTCGCCGGCGGGGTATTCCGCCCAATAATTTTTGCCTATAACTTCAGATGACGGACGGCGCATCACTTCTTCCGCGGTCGCGTTGGCATAAGTGAAACGCCATTCGTGATCGAGTGCGAAGAAGCCATCGCTGATGCTGCCCAGGATGCTCTCGGCCCGTTCCTGCGCAAGCTGCGCCTGTAGGCGGAGTTCGCTCTCGGCAACCATCGCCATACGCCGCGCTTCTGCCGATTTGCGTTCCTGTTCGTAGGCGCGCGCATTGGTAATGCCGGCTGCTATCTGACCTGCGAGCAGCCTGACGAAGCCGCGATAAGCTTCATCAAAGATCAAGTACGGACTGAGCCCGACAATGAAAAAGCCGGTAAGGCTGGTATGGCGATAATCGGACATAGGAACGATCACGGCCCGAGTCGGCGGGCTATCCCACTCACCTCTCGGCAGATTCTCAAAGCGCCATTGGAGGTCCTCGACAACCAAGGGCTCATTTATCTCTTTGGCTTTGCTGAAAGGCCAAATCGATTCGACATCTTCCACCTCCACAACCTGCGCTGCCGCCGGGTGATCAGCACGGATGCCCGCTTGGGCAACCAGTCGCGCGCGGCCTCCCCCGTCATCGATCAGATAAATCAGGGCGAAAAGCAGATCGTGCGAGTTACCCTGAATGCAGGATGCCGCCGCCGCGCATACTTCCTCCGGCACATGTGTTTGCGGTGTCCTGGCGGCTACATCGCGCAGCAGTTTTAAGCGACGTTCTCCTACAACCCGCGAAGTCTCGTCCGTAACTACGCAAAAAATCCCACCTACTAAGCCCCGATCATCGCGAATTGGACTGTAGGAGAAGGTGAAATACGTGCCCTCGCGATATCCGTTTCGTTCCATGATGAGGAGCAACGCCTCATCGAAAGTTGACTCACCACGCTCGAGGACTGCCTCAGTGCGCGGACCAATTAGATGCCATATCTCCGCCCAGACCTCGCGAGCGGATTGGCCAAGTGCTGCAGGGTGTTTTTGGCCCAGGAAGGGGCGATAGGCGTCGTTATATAGATTGACGAGTTCGCGTCCCCAAAATATCAACATTGGGTACGGTGAGTGCAACATTATGTCGGCAGCAGTCTTAAGGCATTGTGGCCACCTATCCAAGGCGCCCAGCGCTGTGTCAGACCAATCGAGGCGGCCTATGAGATTACCCATCTCACCGGCGTCTGAAAACTTATCCATGCTGTTCACAAGCGTATCTTCGAATGCGCGGACGAAGTCTCTTACCGAGTAGACTCAGCCTCAGTTTTCGTGACCGTCGCTTTGTTCGTCAGCTGCCACGTTGAGTCCGGATCGTACGCGGTCATCTCACTGACTATCTGTGCAGTGTCAGGACCCAGGTCCTTTTGATAGATCCGACCGTCCTGATTCACTATAAAAGTCATCACGCCGGTATCTCGATAGTTCACCGGATAAGCGATCAATGCGAACCCTCGAGTCATCTTGCCGTCGACTATATAGTTCTTGGCGCCGCCCGGACCGTTGGCACCCTGACTGGTCAGCAGCCGATATACGTAGCCGTGAAAGGGATGAGGTTGGCTGTCCTCATGATGCTGATAGCCTTCGCTGGCCGCTTCAGCGACCAGCGGACCGAGAGGACTTTCTGGCGGCTGCGAGCCAGCCTTGACCTTCCAGTATAAGCCGTCTTGCGTTCCGGGGCTGCTCCGAAACCTCTGCGCATATTGATGTTCCGAAGCGCCATCATGCAGTGCTGCGTAATAGTCTTCTTGCGCGTCAACGATTGCGGTGCATACCTTGATCACGTTCAGTTCGTCAGAACCAATCCGCCGATAGAGAATCTCCTGTTTGCCGTAATCCGTGTCGAAGTACCATTGCGTTCCATGTTTCTGGAGCGGAATGGGAGTCGGCCAGTTATTCGGTCCGATATAGAGAAAAGTTCGCCCTTCGCTCGCGGCGGCGTACTGATGCGACACGCGGTAATTGCTGGCGAACGTATCCTGCTTGTTCTTGTCTTCCACCGGATCGCCGGAAGAAATCAGCGCCTTTCCCGATGGACCCAGAATCGCCAGCATCGCAGCCTCGTCATGATTCCCTACAGCCGTGGCGAAAGCGTCCGTCGCCTCCGCAACGGAATTAAAGGTCCTTTGACCCGGCGCTTGCGCGAGGGCTATCCGAACACTGCCCAGTCCAAGTGCCAGGCTAAGGCATAGGACCTGTAGAGCTAGGCCGCCTTTTGAGCCGGGCCGAACCATTCTTTTATTTGGCTGATCACGCTCAATGGCCATGACTGCCTCCACTTCCACCGGCATGTCCTCCGCCGCCCCCCCCACCACTATGTTCTTCACCCCCTCCGTGTGCACCGGCACCATGGTCGCCGTGACCACGATATCCTCCACCCCCACCGCCTTGATAGCCGTCGCCATAGCTGGACCGGCCGCGTGTGCTCGCGTCCCAGGCCTCATGAGCCGGCGGATAGCCGCCGAATAGTCCGGGCTCCGAATATCCCCCATATCCCCGATAGACGTTGTTCGTGTAATAGCTATTTCCGCCGTACGAACCATAGCCACCGTTCGAGTAGTAATCTGGACCCCCGCCCCAGCCGCCGCCGTCGTAGCAAGCGGCCAACAGCGAGGCGAACAGTACTGCGGCAAATATTCTGACCTTTCGAATGCCGGCAAATGCTGTTTTCATATGCATTTCACGGGGGGTGTAATATCGGTTGGAAAATCCCAAAATATCCTCGCTTTGTCTTTTTGGTCGCTGGTACGGTGCGCAAAGGCTTGATCCGGCGCTCTAATATTCTCCGCGATGTGAGAATGGTCTCCGTTGAGCATGCGGCTGGTTTGACTGCTGTCCTAGTACGTTACAGCGGACGATGGTGTGGGGCCAGCCGCATTGACTCAACACCAACTTCAACTCCCGCACCACGCGCACGGGCGTCGAGCGCGGGCTACTCGGTCTGGGGCGACCAGGAGTGCTTACCCGGGGGAACGACCGCCGCATGAGACGCTCGGGCGGCGGAACCGATAAGGATTCCGGCCGCCAGAGCCACACCTGTAGTATCCCCTATCGGTAGCCTTTGACACCGGACAATCAGGTCAATACACCACCGCCGTCGATCGTCAGCGTGATGCCGGTCACGAACCCATTCTTCATCAGGAAAAGAACCGCGTCGGCGATCTCTTCAGGACGACCTGGACGCTTAACCGGCAAACGGCGCGAGTAATCCTCAACAATCGCGTGGCGCTGGTCGCCTAGGACATCGAGAAATGGCGTATCGACGAGGCCCGGCTGGATCGTATTGACACGGATCGGGGCGAGATCGACGGCTAGCGAGCGTGCGAAAGCCTCCACCGCGCCGCATGAAGCGGTCGCGACCGAAGCGCCAGGGAGTGGGCGCAGCGCGGTCGTGCCCGACATGAAGGTGATCGAACCGCCCGCGCCCATCTTGGTTGCAGCGTATTTGGCGGCATAAAGCGCACCGAGGAAACGCATATCGATCGCGGCGCGCATCGAGGCGGAATCCGGCGCAAGCTTCGGATCGAAGGCGACCGTTCCGGCCGTGATGAAGACGTGATCGACGTGGTCGAAGCCCGTGAACAGCGTGCGCGTGCCGGCTTCGTCCGTAACATCGAGCGCGACGGTACGCAGGTCGGCCTCCAGGCTGGTGCGCGCTTGTTCGAGTCGATCGCGCGAGCGCCCGGTGATAATCACTTTGGCGCCTTCGACTAGAGCAGCCTTCGCGGTGGCGAGTCCGATCCCCGAGCTTCCGCCCAGAATCACGACCGTCTGATCTTTCAGTGACATCGAAATCTCCAGCTAGCGCATGAAGCTACTTCAGGAACCGCTCGAACCATTCACGCGCGAGTCGTGCGGACTCGTCGAACCATTTGCCCGCATAGATCTCGTAATGGGTGATCGGCAGAACCTCGAGCTTTTTAGGCTCGCGCGCCCGCTCGTAGAGCTTCTGGTAGCCTTCGATCCTGCAAAGATCGTCGTCGCGAGCGCCGATCAGGAGTAAGGCGCGCGGCGCAATACGGTCCACAATCTCGAGGGGCTTATATTCGAGCGTTTTTTCCATCGTTTCCCACGAGAGATCGCATTTCATCGCGGGAGCGTTTTTTAGCGCGGGAGCGAGAAAATTGCGGGTCTGGGAGCTGTTCAGGGCATCGAGCGGATCGATGCGATCGCCGGTTCCTTCCGTGGCGCGGCGCCGACGATCGTCGGCCACCTTGCGCGTCAGCTCGGCGCGCTCACCGAAGATTCGAGTGTCGAGCAGGAAGCGTTCGCCGTCGCCGAAGCCGACCTGCCCTACCGCGGCTTTGATTCTTGAATCGATCGCCGCGGCATACGGCGCGTGACCGCCGCCGAAACTGGTACCCCAGAGTCCGATGCGCTCCGGGTCAACTTGCGGCACGGTCTCGAAGAAGCTGATCGCGTTGCGAATATCGTCGATCTGCTCGAGCGGGATCAGCCGCCACTTGATACCCTCGCTGCCGCCGAAGCCGCGGTAGTCAAACGTCAGAGCAACAAAGCCGGCTTCGACAAAAACCTTGGCGTAATCACCGAGAATGACCGAACGGATACCTGTAAAGCCGTGGCACAGGACGATGCCGGGGCGGCGCTCGCCGGTCTTGAGGCCGTCCGGCAGAAAGAGATCACCTTCCATCCGGACGCCTTCGCTAAAAAATTTGACGACGCGTTTTTCCATGGCGGAACCCTCCGATTAAGGAACGGATTCCCATTTCATAAGTTAATACTGTTCGACCTTGCAAGCTTCCTGATCAGATTGGATATTGGCAGATTGAATATCTTGGGGCAGCGGCACCATGAAGCCCATGTAACGGCTTGACCTTCGATAACTGGGTGATGGACCCGGTACCTCCCGAAATCCCGCCGGGATCACGCGCTCGTGGGCGTATGCTTGGGCAACGCCGGGAATTTCGCTGTTCTACTCGGCAATTGACTTGATGGCGCATCGATTGGGGCGGCTTCAATTTCGCGTTTCATCGTCTATCCCTATTCGATCCTGACAAGTCGTAATACTTAGACGCGGCTCTACTGACTATCGATCGGCTCGTGGAACTCAATACCGAGTAGCTGCTCGATGCCCGCGATGGGCACTCGCAGCCAATCCGGACGATTATTCAGTTCGTAGCCAACTTCATAGACCGCCTTTTCCATTTGAAAAGCTTTGAGTAGAACTCGCATCTCGTCGTCGCTTTTAGGCATGAACGGCGCGTCCCCGGCAGCTGCCGTATAGCCCTTGAGAAAGGCCCATGACGACCAGGTCTGCCACGACCGAGCCCAAGCGGTCATCCGCTCATTGTCGGCCGGGGTCATCGGGGTACGTTCATTTTGTGCCACTCGGGCGGCGAAAACGGCGTATGAGAAGGAACGCAGCATGCCGGCGACATCTCGTAGAGCGGAGCGCTTGCGCCTACGCTCCGGCAGTGAGAGTGCCGGCTCGCCTTCGAAGTCGATGATGAAAAAATCGTTTCCCGCGTTGAGAATCTGTCCGAGATGGAGATCGCCGTGGGTGCGCATACGGACTGCGCCGACTCGCCATTTCAGAAAGGCCTGGAAGCATTCGGTAATGCGCGCCTGATATCCAGGTAGGCGTTCTGCGAGCTTGCGGACGTCTTGAGGTAACCTCGCCAGGCGCGCGACGAGTTGGCGCATCACGGCACCCTCGAGGTTTCGCATCGACTGGTAGGCCGAGCGTTGGTAGAGGTCGGTATAAGGTTCAGGAGCAAATTCGGGATCGCGGGTGTCCGAGATGAGGGCCAGATGCAGTTCTGCGACGCGTCGTCCGATCAGCGTGGCGGCATCGAGATACGGCCCGAGACGTTCCCGGTTTCGCTGATCGGGGCCATCGAAGGCGATGAGATCGACCAGGTCGCTCGGGGGAACGACCGGCTGCTCATTGGGCTCAGCAGCAACGCGCTCGAAATAGAGTCCGAGCTCGTGCAACGTGAATTCCCAAGTGTCGCCATGATTCGGTACGAAGCCCTGCAGAATGCCGATGGTGCGCGGTGCGGCGCGGTCCTTGAAGTATTCAATCGAACCCGCCACTGGCGCACTATGTGCAAATTCGTGCTCGGTCAAAAACCGGCCGACCTCTAGATCTGGATTGACGCCCGGATCCAGGCGGCGAAAGAGTTTCATGATCACGTGGTTGCCGAATGCGATTGAGGTATTGCTCTGTTCGGCGCGCAACACGCGAGGTTCGCACGGCTCCTCGCGGGCGCCGAGCAACTCGCGATAGTGGGAGGTTGGAGCGGTCTGGATCTCGCCAGTGCGGCTCTTGAAACGGCGCCGACGTTCCATACTGTCTAGCAACGCGAGCGCGAAAGCGGGCTCGCTGGAAGCGTCATGGAGGACGCCGGGGGAGACATTGCCGTCGCCGCCGTGACTAACTTGCGCAATCACGTGATCAGGCGATCGCTCGTTGATTTCTTTGGCGCGATCGCCCACTGAGAGCCCTATCGGCAAGACATAGATTTCCGACTCACCGTCCGTGAAATCGACATTCACCAACAGAATGCAAGCATCGCCATCAAAATTAGGCAGCGTAATTGTGTCAACGATGCTCGTCGTCTTAATCCAGCGCGCCTTGCTGCGGAACCATCGGCAGTGAGGCAGATACCCCATCAGGGTCCGTTCGAGTCCTGCCCGCGAATCGCCGTTAAAAAAGCCCTGAAATGAATTGCGCATCGCCAGCACGGCCGGCTCATAAGCAGGCAGGCCCGTGGCGACGTCAGTGTGCTTCGGCTCGAGCGAAAACCACAGGAACATATGCGGGCCGAGCGTGAGCTGGTAGGGCAGGTCGCCGATGGGCGGAAAGGGATTGCGGCCGAACAACTCGATCGGCGACATTCCCTTGAATTCAGCCAGGTTGAGTTCGACGTACTGGACGAAGCGTGAGAGATTGGCGACCACCAGCACGCGCTCCTCTGTGTATCTGCGAACGTATGCGATGACGTGAGGATTTTCGGGATGGAGGAAATCCATAGAGCCGCGACCGAACGCTTTGAACTGCTTGCGCAGCGCGATCATCCGGCGCATCCACCACAGCAGCGAATGTTGATTGTTTTCCTGCGCTTCGACGTTGAGGGTCTGATAATGGTATTCGTAGTCGATCACCACTGGCAGTATCAGGCGCTGAGGATTTGCCGTGGAGAAGCCAGCATTGCGATCACCTGACCATTGCATAGGCGTACGCACCCCGTCGCGATCGCCGAGAAAGATGTTATCACCCATCCCAATTTCGTCGCCGTAATAGATGACCGGCGTCCCAGGTAGTGAGAACAGCAAGCCGACGTTGAGCTCGATTGCCCGACGATGGTTGCCAAGCAGCGGGGCGAGGCGCCGTCGGATGCCGAGGTTAAGCCGCATCCGGCCATCCTGCGCATAGGCGCGATACATGTAATCGCGCTCCTCGTCGGTGACCATTTCTAATGTGAGCTCGTCGTGATTGCGTAGAAAGAGCGCCCATTGGCAGGTCTCGTCCACCGCTGGCGTCTGGTCCCAGATATCGGTTATCGGGAAGCGATCCTCCATCCGCACCGCCATAAACATTCGCGGCATGAGCGGGAAATGGAACGCCATATGGCATTCCTTCCCCTCGGCCAGATATGAAACCGCATCTTCGGGCCACTGATTTGCTTCGGCGAGCAACATCCTGTTCGGAAAATAACGGTCAACGTGGCGCCGCAGTTCTGCTAGGAAGGCGTGCGTCTCCGGCAGGTTCTCACAACTGGTGCCTTCGCGCTCGAAGAGATAAGGAACTGCGTCAAGGCGCAGGCCGTCAACCCCCATCCCAAGCCAGAAGTCGACGATTCCCAGCATCGCCTTGCGTACCGCCGGATTGTCAAAGTTCAAATCCGGCTGGTGGCTGAAGAAGCGATGCCAGTAGTACGCCTTGCCCAGCGGATCCCATGACCAGTTCGAAAGCTCGGAATCCTGAAAGATAATGCGGGCCTCGCGATACTTGTCCGGCGTATCGCTCCAGACGTAAAAGTCACGCTCGAGGCTGCCGGGCAGGGCGCGGCGCGCGCGTTGATACCAGGGATGTTGATCGGAGGTGTGGTTCAGCACCAGTTCGGTAATTACGTAGAGTCCGCGGCGGTGGGCTTCCTTGAGGAAGGCACGAAAGTCATGCAGTGTGCCGCAATCCGGATGGACGTCCATATAGTCAGAGATGTCATATCCGTCGTCACGCTGGGGCGAAGGATAAAAGGGCAACAGCCATAGTGCGGTTACGCCCAGGCGCTGGAGATACTCCAGCTTATCGGCGAGACCGGCGAAGTCGCCGATGCCGTCACCACCAGTGTCATAAAAGGAGCGGACGCGAACCTCATAGATGATGGCATCCTTGTACCACAGAGGGTCGTCGGCGAGACCGCGTACAATTGAGTCAGCGCGGAGTTTCTTCATGGCCTCGGCTCGACGCGAAGGATGTGCGCAGGCTCGATGTGCGGGTCCAGACGAATGTAGTTGCTTTCCCCCCAATTATAGCGCGCCCCGGTGAGCAGATCGATTACCGCGTAGCCCTGTCCCGGAACGGTGCCAACAGCGTCGGCGGGAACAAACGCAGTGCAATGATGCGGATGATGCGGATCGAGATTGACCGCGACCAATATTATATTAGAGCGGTCGCCGGATGATTTCGAATAAAGAATTATCTGGTCATTATCGGTGGTGTGGAAGCGCAAGTTGGCGAACTGTTGGAGCGCGGGATTCTCACGGCGAATAGCATTGATGCGGGCAACAAACTCACGAAGGTTATCCGGATGGCTCCAGTCGCGAGCCTTGATCTCGTATTTTTCGGAATGGTCGTATTCCTCGGTGCCGGGAATTGCTTCATTTTCGCAAAGCTCGTATCCGCTGTAGATTCCGTACGATGGCGACAAGGTGGCCGCCAATACCAAGCGTCCTTTGAACGCCGGACGACCCCCATCCTGTAGAATCGGCGGCAAAATATCGGGAGTGTTCGTAAAGAAGTTTGGACGGAAGTAATCGATCATGTCAGTGCGTGTGAGTTCCGTCAGATACTCAGTCAATTCGGCCTTGGTATTGCGCCAGGTGAAATAAGTATAGGACTGAGTAAAGCCGGCCTTAGCTAAAACTCTCATCATCTTTGGTCTGGTGAAGGCCTCGGCGAGAAATATGACCTCAGGATACTCTTCCTGGATGGTGTTGATTAGCCACTCCCAGAATGCGACCGGCTTCGTATGGGGATTATCGACGCGGAAGATCTTGACGCCGTGCCCAATCCAGAATAGCACGATGCGTTGCAACTCTTCGACCAATCCCTTCTGGTCCGGTGAATCGAAGTCGATTGGATAGATATCCTGATATTGCTTGGGTGGATTCTCGGCATATTTGATGGTCCCATCAGGGCGATGTCGGAACCACTCTGGATGCTCCGTAACCCATGGGTGATCCGGGGAACACTGGATCGCAAAATCCAGCGCGATTTCGAGCCCAAGCCGTTCCGCGACGGCCACGAAGTGATCGAAATCGTCGAGCGTACCGAGCCGCGGCTCAATCGCCGTGTGGCCGCCAGCCCAGCTGCCGATAGCCCAGGGGCTACCCGGACTATCAGGCGCCGCGATCAGGGAGTTGTTCGGTCCCTTGCGATAGGTGGTACCAATCGGGTGGATCGGAGTCAGGTACACGACATCGAAACCCAGGTCACTGATATCGCGAAGACGGTTTTCGGCCTCGCGCAAAGTAGCATGATGGCCGGGCTGGGTGCCTTGGGAACGCGGAAATATTTCATACCACGCACCGAAGCGAGCTCGAGGCCGGTCTGCTATGATGGGGGAGGTATGAGCATAATTGACCGCATCTGAGCGTTCCTCATTCCGATTGATCGCGGCCGCGAGTTCTTGAGCAAAGACGATAGCCACTGCCTGACGGGGATCGTTGAGCATGTGAAGCCGACCGATATAATCCGTAATGAGGGTGCGGTCGTCAGCGCAGGCGCACTGTCGTATATTCTCGAGCAACGCGATTCCTTCCGCGAGATCAGAAGCGACGTCGAGGCCGGTCGGGGCCTTCTTCATGAAGTACTGGCGCCATGAAGTGAAGGTGCGTGTCCAAGCCTCGATCTCGAAAACGTAACGGGTGTTCTTTGCCAGGGGAAACTCACCCCGCCAGCGATCGTTGTCGATCAGCACCATGGGCGCTTCCGCGAAGCTCACGTCTTGGGAGCGCCGCCATTTGATGACCGCGGCGAGTGCCCCCGGACCGTCACCAAAAATATCAGCCTCGACCACGCAATTTTCGCCCGCGACTCGCTTAACTGGATAGCGCGCGCAATCGACGGTTGGGACTACAGCTTCGATGACGATGTGCCTCAGTCGGTTCAGTTCGGTGAGGGTCATGCCAACTGCCATCGAGACAAAGTTGCGACTGAGTCGAACTCGGAAATGTTAGGATTTAGCTCTAATTCCAAAACTGAGGCACTTCTCAACTCGACCTGATAGTCCTCGATTTCGTTGCGGGAGTCTCGGCCGAAGTTCCACTGTTGACGAACCATCTCCGTGAGTTGTGCCGGCGGCTCGGCCGACCACCGAATAACGAATTCCTGTGTCCGTTCCTTCCCGGTCTCGTGAAACTCCAATCTAATCCTCTTTAGCGATGTTGGCTTGTCGAAAATGATACGAATAGTTTGAATACCGCTTTCAGCGGCGCGCCAACCCGGCCCTGCAGGACTCAAAGCAGACTCAATCGGGAAGTTCGGATCCTCGGAGGTCACCTCGATTCGGGCCAGTTCGTCAATCTGGAGCCACTTCTGCTCGGATTCTGAAACTCGCTGCTTATTTACGTTTATAATGCTTTTGCGCATTCTATGCTTCTCTTTGAACTAACTAGGTCATGCAAGTGCAGGGTCGTTTCGGCGTTTGAGAAATGAAACGTCTCTCTTGGAGCGCCCCACAGGCTGCGCCAGCATTCGCTGGCCTGGGATTTGCTGCTAATTTCGGCATCGAAGTTCTTTTCCGATGCTGGTTTGCCAGAGCAATCGCTTGGTGGTCCTCGATTTTTGTATATTTTGATGGTGCTCCTTGTGAATGATGATGGAATAACAATGCAAGATGTTTGCCCGCAGCCCTCGGAGCGACCCACTATCATTACTTTGGTGTGTATGTGATCGCTTTGATCATCGTTTCAATCTTGGAGAAAGATCGGATACCGACTGCGGTGCAGCCGAGTTGGGTAATATTTGCCCTATTCTCACTTCCTTTATCGGATCAGCCATTCCGAGTTGAGACCAGCGCTCAAGCCAACCCTTGTCGCTTTCTTGGATTTGCAGAACAGGTTCCTCTAGCCGCCGCGCGGTCACCTGTTCGGATAAACGATCGAAATGACCGGCGGCAAAATGGGGGGCATGGAGATCCCCACGCGCGAGGTCGTCAACGAAGTTTCGGCCGCAACGCTGACAAGTGTGTTGGAACAGTCAAGCGTCCTTCTCCGAGTCGAGAGTTGGGCTCATCACCCAGGCGTGACTATCCAAGCAGTATTTTCCGTTTGTTCGAAATCGGGTCCACAGAGAACCGAAAATGCTTTACACGATCAGAGTCTCGTATGGTGCACGATCAGAGTCTCGTATGGTGGTTGTCCTGAAGCGCACCGCAGTGTTCACGATTCAGCCAGCGTTCCCATTTTCGCGATGGACCGAAGGGGCCGCGATTCGTCGTCGGGCCAACTCTCTGCAGCCTCGAGAGATTTGCGAGTATCGAGGCGTTTATCTATACGAATAGCATGAAGGCCATGCATCTTCTTATGAACCCACAACCCCGCGACCTTACCACTGCTCTCGAGGCGAAATGATCGATTACCAGCGGGACAAACGCGGAAATTAGGAGATGGTGTTAGATGAGTGGGGTTAATCCAGGCGTGGAACGTTTAATTGCGAGGTCGCTTTGATGTCCAGTCCATCGGTTTCTCGTATTCACGAAGGTCTCCCCACTCCGCTAGGGGCCACGTGGGACGGTATCGGCGTAAATTTTGCGGTGTTTTCGGCGAACGCAACAAAAGTCGAACTGTGCCTGTTTGATGCGAGCGGGGAACGCGAGCTGGAACGCCTCGAGCTACCCGAATACACGGACGAGATCTGGCACGGATACCTGCCAGAAGCGCGCCCGGGGACAATCTATGGCTATCGAGTTCACGGTCCCTACGATCCTGAAAATGGTCACCGTTTTAATCCGAACAAATTATTATTGGATCCCTACGCCAAAGCCCATGTTGGTCGCCTGGAGTGGGCTCACGAAGTCTTCGGATACACAATCGGTGGCGAAGGCGACGATCTGTCGTTTGATGAACGGGATAGTAGCCGGTTCGTGCCCAAGTGTCGCGTCATTGATCCCGCATTCACATGGTCTCGCGATCGCGCCCCGCGAGTCCCGTGGGATCGCACCATCTTTTATGAAATGCACGTCAAAGGCTTCACCAAGCTTCATCCTGCTGTTAAAGCGGATTTGCGTGGTACGTTTGCCGGACTCGCTACCGAGGAAGTAGTTGATTATATCAGAAGCCTCGGGGTTACCTCTGTTGAGCTATTGCCGATTCACGCATTCCTTAACGACAATCATCTGCTCGAAATGGGTTTGACCAATTACTGGGGCTACAACACAATCGGCTTCTTTGCGGCCGATCCCCGTTACTTCGCCACCGGTACGATTGCCGAATTCAAGCAAATGATCGCTCACCTGCATGATGCGGGATTGGAAGTGATTCTGGACGTAGTTTATAACCACACTGCAGAGGGCAACGAACGAGGTCCGACGCTTTCATTCAGGGGAATCGACAATGCCTCTTATTACCGTCTTCTGTCGGATAACCGCCGGTTTTATATAAACGACACTGGAACCGGTAATACCGTCAACCTGAGCCATCCGCGTGTATTGCAGATGGTCACAGATAGTCTTCGATACTGGGCCTTGGAGATGCACGTCGACGGGTTTCGATTTGACCTGGCGACAATTTTGGCGCGCGAGCCGTGGGGTTTTGATGAAGGTGGTGGATTCTTGAAAAGCTGCCGTCAGGATCCCGTGCTATCGATGACCAAGCTGATTGCCGAACCCTGGGATATCGGACCCGGCGGATACCAGGTGGGCCGCTTTCCGCCGGGATGGGCTGAATGGAACGATCGGTTTCGCGATGTAGCGCGTAGCTATTGGAAAGGGGATGAGGGCAAGGCGCCTGAACTGGCGACGCGGCTTGCGGCTTCCGGTGACTCCTTCGACCACAGGGGACGAAAGCCTTGGGCGAGTGTAAACTTCATCACCGCACACGACGGCTTCACGTTGAATGACCTGGTTTCATATAACGAAAAGCACAACGAGGCGAATAAGGAAAATAATAAGGACGGAAATTCTAATACCCGATCCTGGAATTGCGGCGCCGAAGGCCCGACTGAAGATGTCGAGATCATCGCGCTACGGGAACGTCAGAAGCGCAATTTGCTCGCCACTCTTTTCCTTGCGCAGGGCACTCCGATGCTGTTGGCAGGTGACGAATTTGGCCGTACTCAGGGCGGCAATAACAACGCCTATTGCCAGGACAACGAAATCAGTTGGGTTAATTGGGAAATTGACGATAGGGGACAGGCACTGATGAATTTCGTTAGGACGCTCGCGAAGCTAAAGAACAGCTTCTCTATTCTTCGCCGCGCCCGCTTTCTCAAATCCGATCTGAATGAAGCGCTGCAGGTCAAAGAGATAACCTGGATTAACGCTTCCGGTGTCGAAATGCAGCCGGCCGATTGGGGTGACGGAAATATGCGCTGCTTCGGAATGCTGCTTGATGGCCGTGCTCAAGTAACCGGAATTAAGCGGATAGCATCGGACCCCACGCTACTTTTGGTGATGAATGCCTATCACGATGCCGTAAATTTCAAGATTCCGGAAGTTGCAGGCGGGAATCGGTGGCGCTGCTTCATAGATACCAATGATCCAGAGCGTGAAGAATTGTCGCTCATTAGCACCGGTGAAGAATATCAGGCCACAGGGCGTTCACTCCTGGTTTTTGTACTTGACGACAAAGGGGAAACGATCCGGATGGTAAGGCAGCTTGCCCTTGAGTTCTCGCGAAGCAAACAACTTGCGCGATGAACTGACTCCTCAAAGCGAACGACATTGGTCGCAAGTGAAAGGCTCGTAAAAAATCAGGCGCTATAGTTTGATTCCTATTTGGTGCTCCGTTCAGCGAGGATTTATGAAATTCACGCTCGGCTGTTCGCTGGTCTATCATGTCCCTGCGCCGATGCCTTTCGTCTTCAACGTTGAGGTCGCCTCCTTCACGGGCCAGAACATCGAAGAAGAACAGTTATCTACCAATCCGCAGCTGCCTGTCGAGCACTGGACGATGCCGGAGACCGGGAACCGATATTTGAGGGTAATCGCACCGCCAGGAGATCTCCGTCTGCGTTACGACGCGGAGGTTGTTTTGGAACCTCAATTAGAAGAACCAGCTGCGGTGACCGAAATTGCTGCTGCAAAGCTTCCGTTTGAGGTCATGACGCATCTCTATCCCAGCCGCTACTGCCAGGCTGACAAGCTCGTACGTTTTGCGCACAGCACCTTTGGTAATCTGGTTCCCGGCTATCAGCGGGTCAATGGCATCTGCAACTGGATTCGCGAGAATGTTGAATACCAATTCGGGATCTCTGATGCGCTGACCTCGGCTTTCGATACTGTCACTGAGCGCGCTGGTGTCTGTCGGGATTTTGCCCATCTCGCTATCGCATTATGCCGTGCTATGGGTATCCCGGCGCGTTATGTCAGTGCATATGCGTGGCGCCTGGCACCTCCTGACTTCCATGCTGTAATCGAGACATATCTTCAAGGATCTGCCGGCGCGGGTTGGTATCTCTTCGATCCGACGCGGATGTCATCACCTGACGGCCTCGTGCGCATCGGAATCGGCCGGGACGCTGCAGACGTGGCTTTCTGTTCACCGTATGGCGATGTGGGCTTCGAAAAGCCAGAAGTATGGATAACTGGTGGCGACGTTAACGCTCCGGTCACGACCCAGGCAGTGCGTACCACCAGCTGAGCATTAGCTCCTAGTGTCGGGTCCCACTAATAAGTTTACAAATACGCCGGAGTTTATCGAAAATCGGATCGGCGATAGCAGCCCAGACGAAGGTCAGCTTGCGAGCGTTATAATGATCTAGAAGGCGTCGATTTTTCCCACCAGTTCCCGGACGTTCCGGAACGAACCGCGGCGAATCGCATGATGGGTGATAAGTGCGAACCAGCGCTCACCTGGTTCAGACACAGTGTCCAGAATCCGCGCTCAGGAGGGAAGAAAGGAGGGAGAGGTGATCAGCTAAGCGAGGTGGATGCGGCGGAGTTACCCCGAATGGGTAACTACTGGGACTGTCATCCGGATCGATCAACACGACGGCACGCTCATTAATCGTATTTCCGGCCCGCGCCGATGGAACCTTCGCCGTGGGCAATATCTCGGCGGCATGACTGATGGTTCGATCAAACGAATCGCCGCTGCGCGACTGCACGAAGATTCTCATAGCAAACCTCCATTCAGGTTCACTTAAGTCTCAAACAAAGGCCTTCTCGGTCGGCGAGACGCTTCGCGTCAGCAGCCGAAGACAGAGCTGTAATGGCTAAGTTCGTGGCCTACCATACTCGATTAAGGCAATGCGGAGTTGCCTTGCGATTATTCCATCGCTGTTTGAGTGGTCTTAAGCCAGCACCGCAAAACTTCCGCCACACTCCAAGCTTGCGCTATACAGCCACGCGGTAGGAAGGGAGCCTCAGCATCAAAGATCTCGCTCACCGAACCAATGCAGGCATCGTTTTTATGTCTAATCAATCCTTCCAAAAACGGGCGCGCGCGTGACGGATCTTTTGGATGGACTTTCAGCCACGCATCTATATATGGTCCGATCAGCCAGGCCCATACCGTGCCTTGATGATACGCTGCATCGCGAGCGCGCAAATCACCGTCGTATTTCTCCTTGTAGGAGGGATCGTTAGGCGCTAGCGACCGCAAGCCAACAGGGGTGAGCAACTGTTTGGTGACGACGTCCAATACTGCCGGCCATCGCGATTCGTCAAGGATAGGATGAGGTAATGAGATAGCAAAAATCTGGTTGGGACGGCATGCGGTATCATCGCCTTTATCGCCGTCAATAACGTCGTATAGATATCCGCCAGGAGCGTACCAGAAGCGTTTGTTGAATGAGTCGCGAGCGCGGTCCGCATGGGCTTTAATCCTCTCGGCGTCAGATCCTCGATCCTCCTCGCTTAGCCATCGTTCAAGTAGGCATAAGGTGTTGTACCACAACGCATTGATTTCGACGGCCTTGCCGCGCCGCGGCGTTACTACCCAATCATCCACCTTGGCGTCCATCCAAGTCAGTTGATATCCTTCGGCGCCTTGCGAAAGCAAATCGTCCGCCGGGTCTACACGGATTCCGAACCTTGTGCCCTTGATGTGCCATTCGACAATATCGAGCAACTTTGGCAGAAGAAGAAGAAGAGTTTGTCGATCTTGGCTACAATCGAGGTAACGATCAAGGGCATGAAAATACCAGAGTGTCGCATCGGCCGTATGATAGAGGCCTTCCTTTTCGCCCTCAGGAAAAAGATTGGGTATAAGGCCATCCCTTATATAGTGCGCAAATGTTCTGAGAATATATTTGGCTTCATTAAGTCGGCCAGTCGTGAGAGTGAGTCCTTCGAGACTTATCATGGTGTCTCGTCCCCAGTCCGTAAACCAATGATAGCCAGCGATCATTGAACGAACCTCGTCGCCCATGGCGTACGCTCGCGCTGTATCTTCAGCGCGCCCGGCGGGGGTAATTAGGAATTGATCGGCAGCGAGTGTCAATTCATAACCCAAGCCGCCGCTGCTGACCGGGCCTGCGGCGAATAGCAGTGCTTGCCGTCTTTGCCTTTCGGCTGTGGCGCTTTCCTCCGCTGACAATGCGCGCATAACATCCCAGTTTTCGGTCGACGCTATGAAAGTAATTGGCACTTCGCTGGTCAGATCGACACGGAAGAAACCGGGGCTCCACAGCGAACCCACTGAATCGTATCCTCGGCTTTGTTCTGTTCGATATGGGATCGCAGCTGTTGTGCGATCCTCGATCGTGAATGCCGCCGGCGAGCCTTCTACCACCATACGCACCGGCGGCAGATCGGCACCCGCAAACACTTCGTATTGGTCCCCGCTTGCGATTACCTTGTACAGGTGGGCGGGACCGGAGCCGACCGCAGCATCGTGTGGACGAATGTTGATGGCAGGGCGGAGTCCCAGCCGGATGGGTCCTGGCCCTTCGAGCAGACGATAAGTGACATGCACCGTGTTTTGCCGGTGAACCATGAACAGCCGCTTCTCCAGCAGCAGACCTCCGACCGCGTAACGCCATACCGGCAGACCATCTTCGAGATAAAAGTCGGCTAAACCCAGCGATTGCTCGGGCAAATGACCGGTAAGTTCCTGCGCACTGATGAAAAATGCGCGCCGATCCGGAAGCCGCAAGCGTTCAAGTAGTCCATTCACCATCATCATGCGTCCGAACGGATTCTGCAGTGCCGCAATCAATACACCATGATAACGCCGCGTCGGAGCACCGTGGATCGTTCCTGAAGCATAGCCGCCGAGGCCATTGGTAACGAGCCACTCCTCGTCGGCACGTGGATCACCTGGCTGACTTAAATTAATTCTTTCAAGCATCGAATCACTTTTTGATCGGGCGCGGTTCGGGTTGCAGCACCACCGCAGCGTGACCCGGGACACGCCAATTTTGATCGGTCTCGAGCGGGTACGTTCCGCTTCCGCCGAAACGGGGCTCTTCGCTGGACCATCTGGTGGTCCAGTGGCAACCCTCCGGAGGTGCGAGTAAGGGTTCCGGCACCGAATCGAGTTCCAAATCGAGACCGAGGTTAACCATCAGCAGGCGGTCATCTTTGCCCGCTGCGAAAAAGCGTAATGCAAAGCTCTCGCCGCCGAGCACTGCGCCATCGACAAAGCCCCGAATTTGCGCGCGAAAAGCTTGATCCGAGAGCCGCAGTGCGATTAGTGCCTTGACCATAGCGTAGAATGGCGCATTGCGCTGACGGTCTTTGAAATCGAGTTTCGAGTTCTGAAAGGTCTGGATACTGCCCGGGCTAGAGAATACATGGGACATTTCGACGCTTTTCAAACTACGGAATTGTGCGAGAAACTGAGCACGGCCCTTTTGAACCAACTCGGCTAATTCTTCCGATTGATCCGCGAAGTAGAAAAAAGGTGTCGACGCGGCAAATTCCTGTCCCTGGAATAACATAGGGGTACCAGGGAGGAGCAGAAGCAGCGCGGTCAATGCCCTATTTCTTCCCGGCGTAGTCAAAGCCGACACGCGCAACCCGCGTCCGGAGTTGGCGATCTGGTCGTGGTTCTGAATGAAAGTGACGAACTGCGAAGGTTTTAAGTCGAGGGCGGGAGTGCCTCTGCGCTGCTTCTGCCATTTGTAACGCTGACCCTGAAATAAATAGCCATATTTGGCGGCTGAGATGAATTCCTGCGGCGTGCCTTTGTAATCGGTGAAGTAGGCTTCGTTATGTCCCGTAAAAACCACGGTCGCACTGTGATGAAAGTCGTCGTTCCATAGAGCATCAATTCCAAAGCCATCCTGTTCGATTGGCCGAGCGAGTTGGGATTGCTGTGGCTCATTCTCGGCGACGATGATCGTCGCGCGGCCACGCGCTGCAGCTCGCACGCAAAGCACAATCGCTTTCAAAATGTGTTCGGGGGAGTTGTCGAAGATCTGCTGAGTCGCATCCAGGCGCAGTCCGTCGAGATGAAACTCTTCAATCCAGTAGGCGGCGTTAGTGAGGACAAACTCTCGTACGGAGGCACAGTTTTTGGCGTCGAAATTGAGGGCTTCGCCCCAATCAGTGGTATAGCGCGAGGAGAAGTAATCGGGCGAGAATTCTTTCAGGTAATTTCCGTCAGGGCCAAAATGGTTGTAAACGACGTCGAGAATAACTCCGATGTTTAAGCCATGGGCCTCGTCTACAAAGCGTCGGAAATCATCAGGTTCGCCATAAAGCGCTACTGGAGCGAATGCTCCTACACCGTCATAACCCCAGCCAAACTGACCGGCGAAGTCGGCGACAGGCATGACTTCAATCACTGTGATGCCAGTTGCCTGCAGTTCCGGCAATTCTCGGCGGGCAGCTTCCCAGGTGCCTTCCGGTGTAAACGTACCGACATGCAATTCATACAGTACCTGGCCCTCAATGGTTTTGCCCTTCCAGCTCTGGTCGGTCCAAGCGAAGCTCGACGGATCGACCAGTTGAGATGACCCATGTGGCCCTTCGGGCTGAAAGCGTGAGGTCGGATCTGGCAAGGGCGCACCATCATCCAACTGAATTCGGTATCGCGTGCCGGCTGATGCGCCCGGCGCAAAGCCCGAAAAGTATCCGCCGGGCTCTGGAAGCAACGCTATTCGAAAGGCGCCATCAGTCTGCAGATGAACAGTCACTGTTCGCCGTCCGGGCGCCCAAACCCGGAAGTGCGCACCGGCAGCTGATAGTTCCGCGCCGATCGGAAAGTGTCTTTTCGGATTCATTCCCGTAAAGAATTTATCAAACCGTACCTATGCGAATCCAAGATAATTGCAGGATGACTTGCTCGGCGAGAACGCTTTCTTCGTAACCCTCATGAACAAATACTAGATTCCGGTCCGGTTCTGATCGACCGTTAATCAGACGTGCGGTCCTAGAGCTTGGTTGTGCGCTGGCTCTCGTGGGCAATCGATTTCGCGTGCTCAATACAGTCCCCATCGTACTTGCTGCAAAATGCCAAGTTTACAAGCAATAGATGAGCCATCTCCGGGAAAGTTCCCTCTCTCCCAATCCGGCCGGCGCAGTACCTGGAGCTGGCGCAGATCGCCGCTCATCAGTCGGCCAGTTTGCGCTCGGTGCCGTGGACGAGCCGAGCGCTCTCCGCGCTCTTGCTGATACCCCGCACCGCAACCGCTTCCGACAGTGGCTCTGACGAACGCACGTAGCGGCGGCCGATACACCCAGCACCATCTGCTCCACGGCGCGCTCGTCCAATGGCTCGCGTGCACTCCATTCCCGCCAGCTCGGCGACCTAAGCTCATGACCTTCAACCGTGCCCACCCGCGGCCGTTGCACCCCGACCCGCCGGCCGTCCGGCGCTAGCGAGCTTGCCACGTGCCCTGCATCCAACGCCTGACAATCGGCCAGGCATTCGTCGCGCTCGCCGCACAGCGCCACCCGTTCCATTTCCAGAACTTCGTCCACGCACACGAAGCCTGCGCCGATCATCGTGTCATACAGCGCTTCGCGGACTATGCCCGGCAAATGGAGCCAGAGCTGGCTCTCAACGCCTCAGAAATTGTCAGTGATTCTGAGGATATTGCCTGGTACGGTCTCGATAGGCGCGTCACCTACGTGATCGGTGGCGATGGACAGATCCTGAAAGTATTTCCTAAAATTTGAAGATCCCGACAATTGGTTGAATTCTTTTAACCGAACAGCAGTCTGCCGAAATCGGAACTAGCATTAGATCGGGCTCACCGAGGTCAGACTCATATTGTCAGGTAGCCGCGGTTCCTCAGGTGCTTCAGTTCGAATCGTCGTTTGCAGTGCCACTGAGTGTTACCTTTTTCCGTGAACACTTGCGGGGAGCATACTTGCGACGCTCTCAAGTTCAAAAGAGCGACTTGTTATCTGAAGAACAAATAGTATCGATCGCCGCAAGAGCCGAACGGCAGACGTGGTAGGGTAGTCCTCAAGGGCAGACTTTATCAAATCGTCCGTTGCAACAGGTTTCGTAGAAAAGCGTTCAGGTGGGAATGAACGATTCGCCAGCTTCCTGAGCTTCTGATTCGCAGTCTGCGGATGCAGTAAGCAGATGAGTGCAGATCCGCATAGGACTTCCGCAATGGATAAGAATGGACACCCCACCGATACCGAGCAGGTTGCAAACGGGGCGCTGCCGGATCATGACGCAGCACGCGGGACTGAGCCTCCGGCGCCGCCGGGGCAAAACGGTCTTTACGAGGAAGTTGGACAGCTGCGGCTTGAAGTGGATCGTTTGCGGGACCAGCAGCAAGCCTTGCAACGCACACCGCCAGCGAACGATACGGACGGGGCCCAGAAGGAGAAGAAGGAAGGGGACGACGCCCCCGCAAGCGCTCCCCATGACTACATTGGTGCTCTCCGCCGGCATCCCGTCAGACTGGGACTGGCGCTGGTCGCGACCGTGTTATTGTGCGTCGTCGGCCTGCG
>Ga0302325_10001107_pt1 | contig 69981 bp, 64 predicted proteins | sample Palsa_T0_2_FD_201948 | JGI IMG/M metagenome (GOLD analysis project Ga0302325, IMG submission 201948) | Peat permafrost microbial communities from Stordalen Mire near Abisko, Sweden - Palsa_T0_2 | ecosystem: Environmental > Terrestrial > Soil > Palsa > Peat permafrost | place: Sweden: Abisko...
GCCGCCAGCGTTCGTCCTGAGCCAGGATCAAACTCTCCGTGAAGAGAGTTGTCATGGTGGTTCGAGGCCTATACACATGGGCACTCGACCATGACGGGGTACTACTAATTCTTGACTCGTTTCCACGGCCGACGCGCAAAAGCGCTTCCGACCGCGGGTCGAACCTGGACGCACACCAGATCGGCCGAAGCCGCTCTTGGTGCGCATGCTGTTGAGTTTTCAAAGACCGCCGCGCCTCCGCCCTGGGGGTCTCCCAGAGCAAGGCCGCGCGCGGGCACCAAAAGACGGCCCGCGGAACGGACGCGGAGTATAGCGCGGTTCTGCGGGCTCGCCGTCAGCGCTTGACGCGCAAACGCCTGAAGCGACGGCGGCCAATGCGCAAGACGCGCCCGTCGAGGCGCTCCGGGGGGAGGTCGATGTCCTCGATTGGCTGATCGTCGAGATGAACCCCGCCGCTCGTCAATAGGCGCCGGGCATCCGAGCGCGAGACGTCGAAGAGCGCTGCGATGACGGCCGGCATGTGGACGATGCCGTCGGTGCTCTCGATCTGCGCTTCTTCGACCTGTTCAGGTTCACCCTGCTTGACGAACACCTGGTCCCACTCCGCTTCGGCCTCCTCGGCGGCCGCACGGCTGTCAAATCGCGTCACGAGCTCCTTGGCGAGGAGACGTTTGGCGTCACGCGGTGAGAGATCGCTCGGCGGCTCGCTGCCGAGCAAGAGGCGGAAGTAGGAGTCCAGGAGCTCGTCAGGGATGCTCATCGTGCGCCCGTAGATCTCACCCGGTGGATCGCTCACACCGATTTGGTTGCCGAGCGACTTGGACATCTTCTCCTGGCCGTCGATGCCCACGAGCAGAGGCATCGTCAAGACCGCCTGCTGGGGCTGGTTGTAGGCGCGTTGGATATCGCGGGCCAGCAGCAGGTTGAAGGTTTGATCGCTGCCGCCAAGCTCGACATCGGCCGAGACGGCGACCGAGTCATAGCCCTGCATCAGCGGATAGAGCAGCTCGAGCATCGACACCGGCTCACCGCGTGCGCGGCGATTGGCGAAGTCATCGCGCTCGAGCAGCTGACCGACCGTGGTCGTGCGCACGAGGCCGAGCAAAGACGTCATGTCCATGTCGAGCCACTCGCTGTTGCGGCGCAGCTCGAGCCGGGACGGGTCGGGATCGATCACCTTGAACGCCTGCTCCTGGTAGCTGCGCGCGTTTTCCTCGATCTGCTCGACGCTCAGCATGGGTCGCAGCTCCGAGCGTCCGCTCGGATCGCCGATGCGGGCAGTGAAATCCCCGATGATCAGCACGACGATATGCCCGGCGTCCTGGAAGGTGCGCAGCTTGCCGAGCACGACAGTGTGTCCGAGGTGGATGTCCGGCGCGGTCGGGTCGATGCCGAGCTTGACGCGCAGCGGTCGTCCGAGCGCGAGCTTGCGTTCGAGCTCGCCCGCCGGGAGAACCTCGACGGCGCCTCGCGCGAGCAGCTCAGCGTCGTCTCCGGTCACCGGGGCAATGCTAGACTGCGACCCTCTCGCGGGGTGCCTCGTCGCAGTGCACGACCCCCCGCCTGCCCCCACGGCGGGGGTCGTGGGGGCCCAGCCCTCGGCGGAGCGCTCCGTGGAAGACCGCCGAGCGGCGCCCAGCGCCACCTGGCGCATAAGCCCGATGACTGACGCTGAGCCGCCCGGATATCCCAGGATCTCGTCGCTCGAACCAGAGGGCGGCGTGGTCTTGCCACTGCGATCGCGCGACCGCGACGTGCTACTCGAGCGCGAGCGCCGGCGTGCCGAGCGCGAGGCGCGGCGCAATCGACCCGGGCGCGTCATGCGCTGGCGCCGCCTATTGCTGCTGTTGATCCCGCTGGCGGTTCTCGCGCTGGCATCGATGATCTTTGGACTCGTCATCGCGCTCGCTTCCGACCTGCCGAAGCTCAACTCCTTCATCGTCACCAAGGACCCCCAGAACACCTTGATCTATGACGATGACAACCACCGCATCGCGGTGATGACCGACGTCAACCATCAGGCGTACTTCGTCAAGATCAACCAGATCCCGCTGATCATGCAGCGCGCGATCGTCTCGATAGAGGACAAGCGCTTCTATACCGAGCCGGGCGTTGACATTCGCGGCATCGGGCGCGCGTTCATCGCCGATGTGACCGGCGGCGGCAGCAAACAGGGCGCTTCGACGATCACTGAACAGCTCGTCAAGGTGCTCAAACGCGCCGAGTTCCACCGCACATTCTTCGAGAAGCTGACGGAGGCGGCGCTCGCCTTCCAGCTCAACCACAAGTGGAGCAAGCAGGACATCCTCGCCGAGTACCTCAACAACGTCTACTTCGGAAACGGTGCGTATGGCATCGAGGCCGCAGCCCAGACCTACTTCGGCAACGATCCGGCGTCAAACCTCTACGACTGCGGCTACAACCCCGACGACCTGAAGGATCTGTGTGTCGCGGGCCTCACACCGGCGGAGGCAGCGCTACTCGCCGGCCTCGTGCAGAACCCGCCGGTCAACTGGTCAAGCGTGGCTTCGAATTACGCCTATGACCGGCGTCAACTGGCGCTCTCGGACATGTACCAGCAGGGCTACATCACCGAGGGGGAATACGAGGAGGGGATCCATACGCCAATGCCCGAAGCCCAGTATGTGATCAGCCCCGGAAACGCCTACACCACGCCGGGCTACGGCTACTACGCGAGCTGGGTCGAACAGCAGATCCTCGACGACTCCGACAAGCTCCCGAATCCCTACACGAGCGGCTACCACGTCCACACGACGCTCGATGAGCCACTGCAGAACGAGGCCCAAACCGTCATCGACAGCGTCCTGCCGCCCCACTCCGGACTGCCAACCGCCGCGCTCGTCGCGATCAACAACCAGACCGGCGGCGTCGAGGCGATGGTCGGCGGACGCGACTACGACACGACGCAATTCAACCTGGCGACCCAGGCCGAGCGCCAGCCCGGGTCGGCGTGGAAGGTCTTCGATCTCGCGAAGGCACTCGAGCTCGGGGTCTCACCCAACCGCGTGTTCCCGTCCGCGATCTGGACCTGGCCCTACGGTCCCGGACCGCCTTTTACGATCCACAACGATGAGGCGGGGTATGCCGGCCACCGCACGCTGGCCGCGGCGCTGACCTACTCCGACAACACCGTCTTCGCGCACGTCGGCCTGGAGATCGACGGGCCGAGGAACATCGCCAACTACGCGCACGATTTCGGTATTACGACGGATGTCTCGACAAACCCGGCGATGGTCATCGGCGGCCTCTACACGGGCGTGACGCCGATCGATATGGCGCACGCCTACGAGACGATCGCCGCCGGCGGGGATCTGGTCAGCGGTACGCTCGCGTCAGACTCCTGCGCGGGCGGCACGCCGCTACCCCGCGAGGCGACGAGCGCTCAAGTATTCGCCAACAAGCTCGAGGTGAAATGGCCCGCCGACAGCTGCCCCGGGCCGGTTGGAATCAGCGTCGTCAACAAGAACAACCACCTCTGGGTGGCAAACAAGACGGAAACGTATTCGGTGCCCGGTTTCACGCCATACATGGACGCGACGGAGCAGGCGATCATGCGCACCGTCGTCACCGAAGGCACGGGCACGGCGGCGGGCATCCCGGGCGTCATGATCTACGGCAAGACGGGCACGACGTCAAAGTACGTCGACGCGTGGTTCGTCGGCTTCACCAAGCAGCTGACAGTCGCGGTGTGGGTGGGCTACGTCGACGGCAAGCCGATGACCACTGCCTTTGGCGGCAAGCCGGTCTACGGCGCCACCTACCCGTCAATCATCTTCCATGACTTCCTCGTGCGCGCGCTGCCGACAATCACCAAAGAGGAGTACGACACCGCGCATCGCATCTCGCAGGCGCCACTTGACGCAGCGACCGCCAACGCCACCTTCACGGCGGTGCTGCCGACCGTCAACCCCACGCCGAGCGCCCCGGCCAACAGCACCACCGGCATCACCGGGGCGACGACACAGACGGCCTCTCCGACCGGCGGTGACACCGGCGGCGCGATCACTGCGCCTGGCGGCACCACGACGCCGGCCGCGCCCACGACGCCGACCACGACGGGCCCGGGCGGCGGCGCCGAAGCGCCGTAAGGGCGCCGCGGTTGCCGGACGCCCGGCGAGCGACGCTACACCAGCGCCACGCGCGTGTTCAGCGCGACGAGCCGGCGCCGGCTGATCGATTCGGCGACCGTGCCGCGGTCGCACCGTCGTCACTCGAACCATCTTGGCGCGGCCACGGCCGCGAGACAAAGCGCGTGTCGACGCTCGCAAACCGCCATGGCAACTCGACCGCCTTGGTGATGCCGACCCGCGTGGCGGCGAGGATCGCCGGCGGCGGTGTACCGGCCGCGGGCGGCGAGATCGTCACCGGACCGCGGTCGAGGTCTGTGCCATTGAGCTCGAGCCCGATGCCGAGCGCCTGGGTGAGCCGGCCCGGCCCGGCGCACAACTGCTCGAGCTCATGGACGCCGCGGCGCTCGCGCATCTGCTCGATCCCCACGAGCGGCTGGAGTGCGCGTATCAACACGCCAGCACCGACGCCCTCGACCTCGGCGACCGCGTTCAACATCGCGTGGACGCCGTAGGAGCGGTAGACGTAGGCGCACCCGGGAGCGGCGTAGAGCGTTCGGGTCCGTGGCGTGTTGCCGATGAAGGCGTGACACGCCGGCTCTGACTCGTGGTAGGCCTCGGTTTCGACGATCACGCCTGCGCACGGGCCGTGGTGGACGATGCAGCCGATCAGCTCGCGGGCGACGACGCAGACATCGCGAGCGTAGAACTCGGCTTTCACTGCGCGGCGAGCGCCTCGTACGCGGCGACCAGCTGCTCGCGCACGCGGGCGAGGGCGGTACCGCCATGCGAGCCCTTGGACTCGAGCCAGGATTGGCTGTCGAGCAGTGCTCGAAACGCTTGCGGGTCAAGGGCGGCGGACTGCTGGGAGAGCTCGTCGTCGCTCAGCTCCGACAGGGAGCGACCGTCGTCGAGGGCGCGGCGCACGAGTGCCGATACAGCGCCATGGGCCTCGCGAAAGGGCACGCCGGCACGCACGAGGAGGTCCGCGATATCGACCGCGGCGATCATCTCGTCGGCTGCTGCCGCCGCGAGCCGCTCGCGGTCAAACGTCACCGTGGCGAGCATCCCGCGCGCAGCCGCGAGGCAGTCCGCGAGCGTGTCCGCGGTGTCGAAGAGGTGCTCCTTGTCCTCTTGCAGATCCTTGTTGTAGCTGAGCGGCAAGCCGTGGAGCACGCCGTGGAGCGCGCTGTGATGGCCGAGCACGCGCGGCGCTTTGGCCCGCAGCATCTCGGCGGCGTCCGGGTTTTTCTTCTGGGGCATGATCGAAGATCCCGACGTCCACGCGTCGGCGAGCTCGCAAAAGCCGAACTCGCTCGTGCTCCACAGGACGAGCTCGGCCCCGAGCCGCGAGAGGTGCGTGGCGCATGTCGCGCAGGCCGCGAGGTAATCGAGTGCGAAGTCGCGGTTGGATACCGCGTCGATCGAGTTCGGCGACGGCGCGGAGAAGCCGAGCTCGTCGGCGAGCAACGTCCGGTCGGTCGCGAAATTGACGCCCGCGAGGGCGCCGGCGCCGAGCGGCAGCACGCTGCACGCTTCGAGCACTTGCTCGAAGCGCCGGCGGTCGCGCAGAAACATCCAAGCGTAGGCGAGTAGGTGATGTCCGAGGTAGACAGGCTGGGCTCGCTGGAGATGGGTGTACCCCGGCATCGGCCAGTCGAGGTGCTCCTCGGCGCGCGCGAGCAGCACGCTGATCAGCTCCTCGATGCTCGCCCGCCCCACGCCCGCCGCGTCGCGGACGAAAAGCACGACGTCGGTGGCAACCTGATCGTTGCGTGAGCGCGCGGTATGGAGCTTGCCACCGACAGGCCCGGCGAGCTCGGTCAGGCGGCGCTCGATCGCGCTGTGGATGTCTTCGTCCTCGGGTAGGAACGCGAAGCTCTCGGCACCCAGCTCGGCGGCGACGGAATCGAGCCCCGCGAGCAGCTCGTTGCGCTCGCGCTCACTGATGATCGTGGCGGCGGCGAGCATCGTCACATGGGCCTTGGACTGGGCGATGTCGTAGGGCCAGAGGCGCCGGTCGAAGCCTAGCGACGCGTTGATCCGCTGAAAATCGAGATCTTGAGGCTCTGAGAACCGCGACATGGCTGGGCGGCCAGTCTACGCGCGACCGAGTACCGCGGCGAGCGACTGGGCGATCCGCGCCACCTCGTCCTCGCGCAACTGCGGGAAGAACGGGAGCGCGAGCGATCGCTCGGCCACGTCCTCGCAAACCGGAAACTCGCCGGGGCGGTGTCCGAAGCGCTCGCGGTAGAAGCTCATCAGATGGATCGCCGGGAGGTAGGGCTTGCTCGCGATGCCGAGGTCTCGCAGAGCTCTGATCGTCGCGTCGCGGTCGATACCCCGTGGTAGCAGTACCGTGAAGACGAACCAGCCGCGCACCACCCCGCCGGCGTCGGGGCAAGGGAGCTCTAGGTCCTCGATCGCGCTGAGCGCCGCGCGGTAGTCGTCGGCCACCCGGGCGCGGGCGCTGAGCAGCTCGTCGAGCCGGGCGAGCTGGGCGATACCGAGCGCGCAGGCGATGTCAGAGAGGCGATAGTTGAAGCCGAGCCGGTCGTGGTCGAGCCAGTCCATATTGGGCGCCCGACCCTGGTTGCGCTCGCTGTCGATGCGCTCCTTGAGCGCCCCATCGCCAACCGTCACGATCCCGCCCTCGCCGGTCGTCATCTGCTTATTCGGATAGAAGGCAAAGACGGCCGGATGGCCGCTCGCGCCGACCGCCACGCCACTCGCGTGGCGGGCTCCGAGCGCCTCGCAGGCGTCCTCGACGATCGGCAGGCCGGTCGCCTCGAGCGGTCCCAGCTCGGCCGGCCAGCCAAAGATGTGGACCGGCAGGATCGCGCTCGTGCGCGGCGTCACCGCGGCGACGGCCGCCAGCGGGTCGAGCGTCAGCGTCCGCCGGTCAATGTCGACGAAGACCGGCCGCGCACGCTCGTAGAGGATTGCGTTCGCGGAGGCGACAAAGGAGAAGGGGCTCGTGATCACCTCGTCGCCGTCGCTCACACCGACCGCCCGCAGCGCGAGGTGGAGGCCCGCGGTGCCGCTCGACACGGCGCTCGCGTGTTCTACGCCGAGCCAGCTCGCGAAGCGCGTTTCGAACTCCCCCACGCGCGGACCGAGCGACAAGTGGCCGGAGCGCAGGACCTCGAGCACGGCCTTCTCCTCGGCTTCGCCGAGGAGCGGTCGCGCCAGCGGGATCGGGTTGTTCACGCGGTGCGTCCCGGCAGCATGCCGCGTTCGAGCGACTCAACCAGCGCCTCCCACGACGCCGCGATCACGTTGTCGGAGACGCCGATCGTCCCCCAGACCTCGTTGCCGTCTGACGCGTCGATCAGCACGCGCGTCACCGCGGCGGTGCCCTTCGCTTCATCGACGATGCGCACCTTGTAGTTGACGAGCTCGATGTCGGCGAGATGGGGGTGCACATTGACGATCGCCGCACGCAGGGCCGCGTCGAGCGCGTTGACGGGTCCGTTGCCGCTGGCGGTGCGCTCGTAATGCTCCCCGCCGACCTGGATCTTGATCGTCGCCTCGGTCACGACCTCGCCACCGGCACGGTTCTCGACGACGACGCGCCAGGAGTCGAGCTCGAAGAGCGGCTCATACTCGCCGGTTTCGCGACGCAGCAAAAGCTCGAGCGAGCCGTCGGCGGCCTCGAACTGGTAGCCCTCGTGCTCCAGCGTCTTGACCCGTTCGAGGACCCGTGCCACCGCGGCGTCGTCGAGCTCGAGCCCGACGGCCGCGGCCTTCTCGACGACGCTCGCCCGACCCGCCAGCTCGGAGACCAGCAGTGCACGCTCGTTGCCGACGAGCGCCGGGTCGATGTGCTCGAAGGTCGCGGCGTCGGCGCTGACCCCGGCGACGTGCATGCCGCCCTTGTGGGCGAACGCGTTGCGGCCAACATACGGCTGGTTGGGGTCCGGCGTGAAGTTCAGCAGCTCATCGACGAAGTGCGCAGTCTGGGTCAGGCGCGCGAGTTGCTCGTCGCTGAGACAGCGGTAGCCGAGCTTCAGCTGGAGGTTGGCAATGATCGAGATCAGGTTCGCGTTACCGGTCCGCTCGCCGCAGCCGTTGACGGTCCCCTGCACCTGACGCGCGCCGACCTCGACCGCGGCGAGCGAGTTCGCGACACCACACTCGAGGTCGTTATGGCAGTGGATCCCGACGCGGACGTGCTCGCCGAGCGCCGCGATCGCGGCGCTCGTCGCCGCCGCGATCTGTGAGGGCAGCGAGGAGCCGTTGGTGTCGCACAGGGTCACGGTCTCGGCGCCGGCCTCTGCGGCCGCCGTGATACAGGCGATCGCGTACTCGGGCTCCGCCCGCCAGCCGTCGAAGTAGTGCTCGGCGTCGTAGATCACGCGCTTGCCCTCGCCGCGCAGGAACGCGATCGACTCCGCGATCATCGCCAGGTTTTCGGCGCGGTCGACCTTGACGATTTTCTCGAGGTGGAGCGTCCAGGTCTTGCCGACGAGCGTGCAGACCGGGACGGCCGACGCCGCCAGCAGGACCAGCGCGGCATCGGCGCTGGCGCTCGAGTCGCGGCGGCGCGTCATCCCAAAGGCGGCGATCTGAGCGTGGTCGAAGCGCTCCGCGGCGAGCAGCTCGAACAGCTCGCGCTCCTTGGGGTTGGACGCCGGGAAGCCGGCCTCGATCAGCTCGACGCCGAGCTCGTCGAGCGCGTGCGCGACGCGGAGCTTCTCCTGCGCCGAAAGCGACATGCCTTCCCCCTGCATGCCGTCACGCAACGTCGCGTCATATAGCTGGATGGTGTTCACGAGGACTCCTTTTCAAGGTTCGGGACGAATCAGGACGAGCAGCGACCGCGCGCGTGTTGCGCTAGCCGGCCGCCCGCATAATTCGCCCGCCGAACATGAAAAGGACCGCCACCATCTAGGCGCTTGACGCCGCCCGCAGCTCAACGACGTCGAGCCACTCGAGGTAGCGCTCGCTGCGTCCATGCAGCGCGTCGTCGAACGCGCTCTGCAGCACCTTCGTGATCTCGCCCGGCTCACCGTTGGCGATCGCGTGATCGTCAATCTCGCGCACCGGCACAAGCTCGGCGGCGGTACCGGTCAGAAACACCTCGTCGGCCAGGTAGAGCTCGGCGCGCGCGATGTCCCGCTCAAGGGTTGGAAAGCCGAGGTCGTGCGCGATCTGCAGCAGCGCCCGACGGCTGATGCCGTCGAGGATCGAGGCGGTCTGCGGTGGCGTCAAAATGACGCCGTCGCGGACGACGTAGATGTTCTCGCCGGACCCCTCGCAGACGTGACCGTGTTCGTCGAGCAGGATCGCCTCGTCGTAGCCGGCCTTCAGCGACTCGATCTTGGCTAGCACGCTGTTGAGGTACTGGCCCGACGCCTTGGCCTGCGGGATCAGCGAGCGTGAGCTGATCCGCTCCCACGATGAGACCTTCGCGCGCACGCCCTTGGTCTTGCTGTCGTCACCGAGGTAGGCGCCCCACTCCCAAGTGGCGATCGCGACCTCGATTGGCGCGTCGAGCGGGTTGAGGCCCATCTGCCCGTAGCCGCGGAAGACGATCGGCCGGATGTAGCAGGAACGCATGTCGTTGCGAGCGATCAGCTCGTGGGTCGCCTCACGCAGCTGCTGGATCGAAAACGGCAGGTCCATGTAGTAGAGCTTCGCCGAGCGCTCGAGGCGGTCGAGGTGATCGAGATGGCGGAAGATCGCCGGCCCACGGTCGGTGTCGTAGCAGCGAATGCCCTCGAATACGCCCGTGCCGTAGTGGAGGCCGTGCGTCAGCACGTGGACCTTGGCGTCCTCCCACGCGACGAACTCGCCGTTCTGCCAGATCAGCTCGGATTGATTCACGGGCCCGGGTTTCCTCTTCTATAGCTGGGCTAGAACGGCGTCCGTCGCTTGCGCGGTGCTCGCGTCCCCGCCCAGATCGTGGGTGCGCAAACCGTCGGCAAGCGCCCTATCCACTGCCGATTCTATCGCCACGGCCTCAGCTTCCAAGTGCAATCCGTGGCGAAGCAATAACGCGACCGAAAGGAACATCGCGAGCGGATTCGCGATGCCCTTGCCGGCGATGTCCGGCGCCGACCCGTGCACCGGCTCGAACACGCCCGGGCCGTCCGCTCCGAGCGAGGCGCTCGGCAGCATCCCGATCGAGCCCGTGATCATCGCCGCTTCGTCGCTGAGGATGTCTCCGAACATGTTCTCCGTGACGATCACGTCGAAACGGCTGGGCGTGCTGACGAGCTGCATTGCGGCGTTATCGACCAGCACGTGCTCGAGCTCGACTTCGGGAAACTCGCTGGCGTGAACGCCCGACACGACTTGGCGCCACAGGCGCGAGGTCTCGAGGACGTTGGCCTTGTCGACGCTCGTCACGCGCCGGCGGGCAGCCTTGAAGGCGACGCGCGCGATCCGCTCGATCTCCTCGCTGCTGTACGCACAGAGGTCACTGGCCGAGGTGGCGGTGCGGGTCTTGGCGCCGAAGTAGATCCCTCCGGTCAGCTCGCGAACGACCAGCAGATCGGTGCCGGCGATCCGCTCCTCGCGCAGTGGGCTTGCCGCGTGGAGCGCCGGGAGGGCGCGGACCGGACGCAGGTTTGCGAACAGTCCGAGCTCCTTGCGCAGCCCAAGAAGGCCCTGCTCAGGTCGTGGCTTATCGGGATCGGTCGTGTCCCACTTCGGGCCCCCGACCGCGGCAAGCAGCACGGCGTCGGACGCGCGACAAGCAGCCAGCACCTCGTCGGTGAGAGCAACGCCGTGGGCGTCGATCGATGCACCGCCGAACAGGTGCTCGTCGACGTCGACATTGACGAGCCTACCGAGCACCTCGAGTGCCGCGGGCATGATCTCTGGGCCGATGCCATCTCCGGGAAGCGTCACGATGCGGGTCATCGAGGCCGCACCGTAGCAGCGGCTGCAGGGCGACCGCGTCTGGAGAAGGCGACGCGCGGGACCGCCCGCTTCGTGGTCCCGCGCGACGTTACGAGCGGCTCTGCTAACTCGCCGAAGGCATCCGCAGCGAGTTGATCGTCGTCCAGAACGTGCTGCGATCCGACTTCACTGAGGTGTAGTACGACTGAACCGCGGCGCTGCGGGCCAACCGTGCGCTGCCATCGATCAGCTTGCGTTGTGAGCGCGCAGCGCGGCACGCCTTACGCTCGGCAACCGTCGGGTTCGTGACGCAGGCGGCCATCACAAGCCCGTGCTGGGCCGCAATGGTATTGGTGTACTGGGTCTCGGCCGTGGTCACCGTTGTAACCAGCGTCGGGAACGGGTCCTCCAGCGCTGCACACGCCATTAGGACATCGCCCTGCTTGGGCTCAAGTTTCTTACCCAGGGTTCCCGCCGATGCCTTGGCGCAGAGCGCTGTGGCAACAGGATAGGTCTGTGTGACGGTTTTCGCCCCGGGCATCGCCGCGGCGCTCCCAACAAATACGAGCGTCGCGATGATCGCGGTGCCTGCGGCACCAAACAGTCTTGTGCGCATCAGAAACGGTCCTCTCTTTATGCTGCTGTTGTCGTGTTTCGTTACTGCTTTCAACACGACAGAGCGCGCTAAGTACCGCTCAGGGGCAGCGCACTACAACGCCGTTGTCACCGGCCCGTTGCGTTCGCGATCACGCTCGTACGCCGCGATCGCGTCCTCCTGCAGAAGCGCGAGCGCGATGTCGTCGAGACCGCCGAGCAGCCGGTGGCGGATCTCGGCGTCGATCTCGAACGGCACGGCACGACCGGCGAAGCGGACCTCCTGCGCCTCGAGATCGACCTCGCCCGCGCCAGCCGCTGCCAGCGCTCGGACCTCTGCTTCGGGCAGGACAACCGGCAGCAGGCCGATCTTCGTCGAGTTCGAGAAGAAGATGTCGCCGAAGCTCGGGGCGACGATCGCGCGGAAGCCGTAATCCTCTAGCGCCCAGGCAGCGTGCTCGCGTGATGAACCGCAGCCGAAGTTACGTCCCGTGGTGAGGATCGGGTTCGCCGGCAGTTGCCAGCCCGGCTCCTTGGCCCAGTCGAAGAAGAGAAACTCGCCGAAGCCGCTGCGCTCGATCCGTTTGAGGAACTGCTTGGGGATGATCTGGTCGGTGTCGACGTCGGTGCGGTCGAGATCGGTGACAGCACCAGTGATCGTTTTGACGGGCTCCATGCTGGCCTCCTCGCTATTGCCACTCGCGGATATCGACGAAGTGCCCGGCGATCGCCGCCGCCGCGGCCATCTCGGGCGAGACGAGGTGTGTGCGACCGCCGCGCCCTTGGCGGCCCTCGAAGTTGCGGTTTGAGGTCGACGCGCAGCGCTCACCGGGGGCAAGAATGTCGGGGTTCATGCCAAGGCACATCGAACAGCCGGCGCTGCGCCAGTCGAAGCCGGCCTCACGGAAGACGGCGTCGAGGCCCTCGGCTTCGGCCTGAGCGCAGACCTGCTGGGAGCCCGGCACGACCATCGCGTTGACGTGAGTGGCGACCCGGCGACCCTTGACGACCGACGCCGCGGCGCGCAGGTCGCCGATTCGCGAGTTGGTGCACGAGCCGATGAAGACGCGGTCGAGCTTCAGTTCCTGGATCGGCGTCCCGGCCTCGAGCCCCATGTAGTGGAGCGCGCGCTCGGCGGCGTCGCGATCGGCCGGGCTGTCGAACTGTGCTGGTCTCGGGACGCTGCCGGCAACGCCGACGACCATGCCCGGGTTGGTGCCCCACGTGACCTGCGGCGAGATCGCCGCAGCGTCGACGACGATCTCGCGGTCAAAGCTCGCGCCTTCGTCGCTGCGCAGCGCACGCCAGTTCTCGATCGCCGCCGCCAGCTCAGCGCCGGTCGGTGACCCGGGCCGTGCGCCTTGCTCGAACCATTCGAAGGTGACGTCGTCCGGCGCGATCATCCCGGCCCGACCGCCGCCTTCGATCGTCATGTTGCAGACCGTCATGCGACCCTCCATCGAGAGCGCCTCGATCGCCGGGCCGCTGTACTCGACGGCGTGGCCGACCGCCCCGGAAACGCCCATTTGACCGATCGTCGCGAGGATTAGGTCCTTGGCGGTGACGCCGAAGCCCGCCTTGCCGGTGAAGCTGATGCGCATCGAGTGCGGTTTGTTTTGGACCAGGCACTGCGTCGCGAGGACGTGCTCGACCTCGCTCGTGCCGATGCCGAACGCGAGCGCTCCAAAGGCGCCGTGCGTCGAAGTGTGCGAGTCGCCGCAGACGATCGTCATACCGGGCTGGGTCAGTCCCAGCTCGGGGCCGATGACGTGGCAGATTCCCTGACGCTCAGAGCCGATCGAGTACACGGGTACCCCGAACTCGGCACAGTTGCGCTCGAGCGTCTGGACCTGCACGCGCGACAGCTCGTCCTTGATCTGCGCGGCGCGTGAGGAGCCGTCGGTCGGCACGTTGTGATCTGCGGTAGCGAGCGTGCGGTCGGCGCGGCGGACGCTGCGCCCGGCGAGGCGAAGGCCCTCGAAGGCCTGCGGGCTCGTGACCTCGTGGACGATGTGCAGGTCGATGTAGAGCAGCCCGCTCGCGACGTCGTGGGCGTCCCAGATCTTGTCGAGCATTGTTTGTGGCATCGCGGTCTCCTGCGGTGTGCGTGCGCGAATGCGCGCGGTGGTCAGCTCCGGCGCAAACCAGCGCTCAGCACTGCCAAAAGCCGCGCTGGGTCTGGGCCGGGGTTCTCGAAGTGGTGTGGAAGGTCGGCGTCGAAGGTCACGCAGTCGCCGGTGGCGAGCTCGTGGCGGCGCCCGTCGCAAACGAACACGACCGCCCCCTGCTCGACCAGCGTCGTCTCGCGGCTGCCGGGCTCGTGCAGCGGTGGATCGCTCGGACCACCGGTCGCGGCGCCGGCGGTGAGCGTGTGCAGCGACAGCTCCGCGCGCTGGCCGGGAAGCGGCGGCGTGAGGACCTCGAAGCGGTGGCCGTCGACAGCGCTTCCGCCCGCCCGGCGCTCGTTTGCGCGGACGACCGTCACCGCGCCCCCCTCGTCGAGTCGCAGCAGCTGCGAGAGGCGGAGCTCGAGGCCCTGGGCGATCCTCGTCGCGACCTGCAACGTGGGGCTCGTCTCGCCGCGCTCGACCTGTGAGAGCATCGGCGCGCTGACGCCGCAGCGAAGCGCCAGCTCGCGCAGTGAAAGGTCCATCGCTTCGCGCAGGGCTCGCACGCGAGGCCCAACTGAGGCGACATCGTAGGGCTCCTCGGCGACAGGGAATACCATACGCGCGTATGTTATCACATACAGTCGCGCCCGATCCCAGCAAACCCGCACATCCCTCCCCGGGCCCGCCGAACCACCTGGCTAAGGTGTGCCGGGCGGTGATCCCGACCCGGATTGCAATCCAGACTATGAGGAGGCACAGTTGAAGGCAGTCAGGTTTGATCACTTCGGCGGACCCGAGGTACTCGAGATTCGCGAGGTCGAGCGGCCCAAGCCGGCGTCCGGCGAGGTGCTCGTCGGCGTCAGGGCGACCGCGATCAACCCCGGCGAGATCAGCATCAGGGAGGGCCTCTTGGAGGGGATCTGGCCAACCACCTTCCCCTGCGGCGAGGGCAGCGATCTAGCGGGCGTCGTGCAGGAGCTGGGTAGCGACGTGAGCGGCTTCGCCGTCGGCGACGCCGTGTGCGGCTGGAGCGACCGCCGCAACAGCCATGCCGAGTTCGTCAGCGTCCCCGCCGACCAGCTCACGGCCACGCCGGACGGCGTTTCCTGGGAGGTTGCCGGCTCGCTCTACGTCGCTCCGCTGGCGGCCTACGCGTCGGTCAAGGCCGTCGCGCTGGCGCCGGGCGATGTCGTCGCCGTATCCGGTGCGGCCGGCGGGGTCGGCTCGATCGCCGTGCAACTCGCCCGGCAGGAGGGCGCCCGCGTGATCGGCCTGGCCAGCGAGCGCAATCACGCCTGGCTGCGCGAGCATGGCATCGTTCCCGTCACCTACGGCGACGGCCAGGCAGAACGCATACGCGCCGCCGCGGACGGCCAGCTGGACGCTTTCATCGACGTTTTCGGTGGTGGCTACGTCGATCTCGCGATCGAGCTCGGCGTTCCGGCTGCGCGCATCAACACGATCGCCGACCGCGAGGCCGCGGCGCGCTTGGGCACCCACAGCGAGGGCACCGGGTCGGTCGCCCGCATCGAGGTCTTGCGCGAAATCGCCGGCCTGGTCGCCGACGGTACCCTCGAGATACCGATCGCGCGGACCTACCCGCTCGCGGCCGTGCGCGACGCCTACACCGAACTGGGCGAGCGCCAGACGCACGGGAAGATCGTGCTGCTCCCCTAGACGCCGCTCGACGCGCCAGCGTCGCCCGCGCCGGCCGGCGTCTACTTGCCGGTGGTACGGTGCATCGACCCGCGCGCGTGCCCGGGCCGTCGTCCGCCCATCCCGGCGCCGGCAGCCTCCGCGCCGCGCACCGGCGGCGGCGTGCGGCGGATCAGCAGGCGCAGCACCACATCCTGGGTACCTTCCTCGGAGCGTTCAGTCAGCGCCCGCGGATGAACGGTGCGCAAGACCGGTCCACGCCCGGCATCGACGACGGCCACGACGACCTTCGTCCGGCTTGGCGTATCGAAGACGATCCCGTCGCTTACAGCGCCGCCTTCGGCGACGTTTACGCGTTCGCCAGGTTGCGCCGACTCCATGCCCACAGCCTACTGCGACCGATGCTCAGCTCGATACGCCGCTGAGCGAAGAGCGAACCGCCCGCCACCAATATGCGCGAGCGTCGCGGTCGCGGCGGCTTTTGCTAGCGATGGCCGCGGCGCGCCGGCTGCGACTTCGCTGCCGCTGCTTCACGACGGGCCTGCGCCTCGCCGCGCAGCCTGCCCTGCAGCTCGGCGTCGTCGGCGACCGTCTGCAGGCGTCGCTTGACCGAAGCGGCGCCGCGAGCCTGCTGCTTGATGACCTCGTAGCGGGCGCTCGCCTCGGTCGCAAGGCGCTTCAGCTCTTCGCCCCGCTGGGCGACCGGGCCGCTTGCCGGCCCCGGGTCACGGTTCGCACGTTGATGCTTATCGGAGAGCTGACGCGCCCGGTGCGCGACATCGCGCGCATTGGTGACTGCAGCTGGGGCGAGATCGTCGGCCATGGCAAATGGCGCACAGCGCGCGCCTACATCCAGGCTAGCACCGCTAGGGTCGGCCATGGGCGCGAGTTTCAGCGGCGCGGCGCCAAAACGACGCCGCGCCGCCACACCGCCGCTAGGGCGTCGACACCAACTCCGCGGCCCCGGGCTTGCTCTCAGCGCTCGCCGGCGCGCTGCTCGCAAGCTCGGCGCGACGGCGCAAGGTCGACAGCGCGCGCAGGTATGCGCGGGCGGCCGCCTCGATGATGTCGGTGGCGACGCCTTGGCCGGAGGCGGCCTCGCCACGGCTCTCGACCACCACAGAGACCTCCCCGAGCGCGTCCTGGCCCTCGGTCACGGCGCCGACGCGAAATTCGCGCAGCGCAGCGTCGAAGCCGGTCGCCGCGTTGATCGCGTGGAACACAGAGTCGACCGGCCCATCACCGGAGAACTCGCCGCGGCCGAGTTCGCCGTTTGGCAGGCGCACCGCAACCGTCGCCTGCGGTGGCGCCGCCATCGAGGCCGTGACCGCATAGGACTCGAGGGTGTAGGCGGCAATCTCCTCGCGCAGCTCGTCGGTGACAAGCGCTTCCAGATCCATCGCGCTCACCGTCTTCTTGCGGTCGGCGATCTCCTTGAAGCGCTTGAACGCCGTGTTCAGCGCCGCCCCGGAAATCTCGAAGCCGAGATCCTCGAGCGCCTGGCGCAGCGCGTGCCGGCCGGAGTGCTTGCCGAGGACGATTGAGTTCGCCTCGAGGCCGACGCTCGTCGCATCCATGATCTCGTACGTCGTGCGCTCCTTCAGAACGCCGTCCTGGTGAATTCCCGACTCGTGGGCGAACGCGTTGCGCCCGACGACCGCCTTGTTGGGCTGCACGACATAGCCGGTCAGGCGCGACACGAGCCGGCTCGTGCGGGCAAGCTCGCGGGTGTTGATCGCGGTGCTCATGCCAACGTCGGCGGAGCGGGTGTAGAGCAGCATCACGATCTCCTCGAGCGACGCGTTGCCGGCCCGTTCGCCGATGCCGTTGATCGCGCACTCGACCTGGCGCGCTCCGGCGAGCAACCCGGCGAACGAGTTGGCGACGGCGAGCCCGAGATCGTCGTGGCAGTGGACCGACAGCACGACGTCGCGCAGTGCCGGCACCAGCACGTAGAGCCGCTCGAGCCAGGCGCTGAACTCCGCCGGCATCGTGTAGCCGACGGTGTCGGGGATGTTGATCGTGGTGGCGCCCTCCTCGATCGCCGCGGCGACCACCTCGGCGGTGAACTCGACCTCCGAGCGCGTCGCGTCCATCGGCGAGAACTCGACGTCCTCGACGTAGTTGCGCGCGTGCGCCACCGCTGCGCGGGCCTGGCCGAGAACGTCCTCGCGCGTCGTCTGCAGCTGGTGCACGATGTGGATGTCAGAGGTCGAGATGAAGGTGTGAATCCGCGGCTTGGCGGCGTCCTTCACCGCGTTGTAGGCGGCGTCGATGTCCGCCACGTGCGTGCGTGCAAGCCCCGCGATCACCGGCCCTTCGACGGTCCGCGCGATCCCCTGCACGGCGGCGAAATCGCCCGGGGAGGCAATTGGAAACCCCGCCTCGATGATGTCGACGCCGAGGCGCGCCAGCTGCTGGGCGATCTCGAGCTTCTCCGCCGGGTTCAGCGAGATGCCCGGTGACTGCTCGCCGTCGCGCAGCGTCGTGTCGAAAATCAGTACTCGGTCGTTGCGTTTACCAGCCATGATGTTCCTCGCCTTTCGCGTTCGTCCTGCGGCTTCCTCTCCAGTGGGTTTGCGGCTACGCGGCCGCCACGCGCTATTCCCCCCGAAGGGGGAGGAGGAGAAGCAGGGCAAGGGACGTGCGGAACGTCATGCCAGGAGAGCCTAGCATCGTCGCTGGGCCACCGGCAAGAGTCAGAGCGCGGTGCTCAGGCGAGGATGTTGACGGCCCGCGCCACGACCAGGCCGATCGTCACGATCGCGATCGTCGCCTGGATCAGCATCAGCATTTTGGCGCTGGCACTGAGCGGCATCGTGTCTGTCGGGCTGAACGCGCTGACGTTCGTGAACGACACGTAGAGGTAGTCGACAAACCCCGCGCGCCAGTCCCAGCGGCCGAGGCGCTCCTCGGTCATCTGCGGGAAGAGGAAATCGGGCGCTGGCGCATCCGCACCGGTGAGCTTCCGCCCCTGCGGGCCGCCGCGATCGAGCTCCCAGTACCAGACGGCGAAGAGCAGGATGTTCGTGACCCAGATCTCGACGCCGGCGAGGATCAACTGCCGGCCATCCACGTTGGCCCCCGTGTGGAGCAGGTAGTGCGTCAGCAAACCCAGCGACAGCAGGTTCACGGCGCTCACAATTCCGATCAGGGCTATCGCCACCCAACGCCGGTAGCGATGCGGTCGCTCGCCCCTGCGCGGCGTCGTCACGATCAGACCCAGGAGCAGCGCGCCTTCAAACGCCGGCAGCAGCCAGATCGGGTGGAGCGTGAGCTTGTCCGGCAGGTCGAGATCCAGCAGGATCGTCGTCAGCACGGCGAGCTGCGCCGGCCAGTACGAATCGTGCCGGGCGAGCGCCGCCGCTGCATCCCCAGCCTCCGCGGCGCCCGGTAGGCCCCGAGGCGTCATTCCAGCGTGACGCTGCGCCCATCGACGAAGCCATCGAGCGCGACGATCTCGTCCAGCACCTCACGCTGGACGCGCTCGCCCGTGCTCACAACCATCGCCGCAAGCCCCTTGCCGACGGCATCGTTGCCCTTCATCTGGCGGCCGACCGCGGCCGAGGAAATGTTGATTCCGTGGGCGCCGAAGACCGACCCGACACGGCCGATCATGCCCGGCACGTCGCTGTAGCGGAAAACGGTCACGTTCGGCGCGAGCTCGAGTGTGAAGCGTTGCCCCCACACCTCGACCAGGTGCCCCACCTGTGCCGGGCCGATAACGGTTCCGGCAACAGCGACACGCTCGCCGCCGGCGTGCACGGTCACTCGTATCAGCTCGTTGAAGTCCTCGGCCTCGGAGACGCTCTTCTCTTCGACGACGATTCCGCGCTCCTCGGCAAGCGACCCCGCGTTGACGTAGTTGACCTCCTCCTCGGTGCGGCCGCCAAGCGCGCCGACGAGCACCGCGAGCGTCAAAAGACGCGTGTCGAGGTCCGCGATCCGACCCATGAACGCAGCCTCGATCCGCTCGACCGAGCTGCCTTCGGCGAGGCCCATCGCGAGCCGGCCCAGCTGCTCGGCGAGCGGCAGGAAGGGCGCCAGCGCCGCCATGTCTTCTGCCCCGACTGCGGGGATGTTGACCGCCGTCGAGACGACGCCGCCGGTCAGCGCCGCGACGACCTGCTCGGCGCTCTGGAAGCCGGCCCGATCGGTCGCCTCGGCCGTCGATGCACCGAGGTGCGGCGTGACGATGACCTGCGGATAGCCCTGGAACAGCGGGTAGTCGGTGATCGGCTCGCTCGGGAAGACGTCGAGCGCGGCGCCCGCTACCTTGCCCGAATCGAGCGCCGCCTGCAGCGCGGCGTCGTCGATCAGTCCGCCGCGCGCGACGTTGATGATCCGCACGCCGTCACGCATCTTCGCGATCGCCTTGGCATCGACGAAGTTCTTCGTCTCGTCGGTCTTCGGCAGGTGGATCGTGATGAAGTCGGCCTTCGCGTAGACGCCGTCGCTGTCGGCGGCCTTCTCGACGCCGAGATCGCGGTAGCGCTCCGCGGCCACGAACGGGTCGAAGGCGATCACGTTCATGCCGAAGCCCTTGACGCGCTGCGCGACGAGCTGCCCGATCCGCCCGAAGCCGAGGATCCCGAGCGTCTTGTCGTAGAGCTCGACGCCGGAGAACTTCGAGCGCTCCCACTTGCCCGACGTCAGCGAAGCGTGCGCCTGCGGGATGTTGCGCGCAAGCGCCAGCAGCATCGCGACCGTGTGCTCGGCAGCGGTGACGACGTTGGACTGCGGTGCGTTGGCGACGATGATGCCGCGCCGCGTCGCCGCCGCGACGTCGACGTTGTCGACGCCGACGCCGGCGCGGCCGATCACTCGCAGCCGCTCGCCGCGCTCGATCAGCTCGGGGGTCATCTTCGTCGCGGAGCGAATCAGGATGCCTTCGAACTCGCCGATCCGCTCGGCCAGTTGCGCGGCGTCCCAATCAAAACCTGTCTCCACGTCGAAGTGCTCGCGCAGCAGCGCAACTCCTGATTCGCCGACGTCCTCCGCGACGAGGACACGGGCGCTCACAGCGACCGCTCCAGGACGTAGTCGATACAGGCCGTGAGCGCGCGAACGTCGTCCGGCTCGACCGACGGAAACATCCCAACCCGCAGCTGGTTGCGCCCGAGCTTGCGGTAGGGCTCGACGTCGACGATGCCGTTGGACCGCAGCGTCGCCGCAAGGGCCGCGGCATCGACGCTGTCGTCGAAATCGATCGTGCCAACGACGAACGAGCGCAGCGTCGGGTCGACGACGAACGGCGTCGCGACGGGCGAAGCCTCAGCCCAGCCATAGAGGTAGGCCGCCGACGCCCCGGTGCGCGAAACGCACCAGTCGAGCCCGCCGCCGGCGAGCATCCAGTCGATCTGCTCGGCGAGCAGGTAGAGCGTCGCGATTGCCGGCGTGTTGTTCGTCTGGTCCTTCGTCGAGTTATCAAGCGCGATCGCCAGTGAGAGAAACGGTGGGATCCAGCGCTCGGATGCGTCGATCCGCGCGATCCGCTCGAGCGCCGCCGGGCTGAGCAGCGCGAGCCACAGCCCGCCATCGGAGCCGAAGCTCTTCTGCGGTGCGAAGTAGTAGGCGTCAGCCTCGCGTACATCGAGCGCGAGGCCACCGGCGCCCGAGGTGGCGTCGACCAGGACCAGCGCGTCGCCGCTACCGGCAGGCCGCCGCACGCCGACCATCACGCCCGTCGAGGTTTCGTTGTGCGCCCACGCGAGCACGTCGGCGTCCGCTGCGCTCGTGACATCGGGCGCGCTGCCCGCCGGCGCCTCGATGACGATCGGCTCGGCCAGGAACGGCGCGCCGGCGGTCACCTGCGCGAACTTGCTCGTGAACTCGCCGTAGACGAGATGGAGCGCGCGCTCCTCGACGAGACCGAAAGCCGCGGCGTCCCAGAACGCGCTGGCACCGCCATTGCCGAGGACCACTTCGTAGCCATCGGGCAACGCGAACAGCTCCGCAAGGCCGGCGCGGACGCGCCCGACAAGCGACTTGACCGGCTTTTGGCGGTGCGAGGTGCCGAGGATCGCGGCACCTTCGCTGGCGAGGCTCGCGAGCTGCGCCGGGCGGATCTTCGACGGGCCGCAGCCAAAGCGGCCGTCGCTCGGTTTCAACTCGTCAGGGATTGTCAGCGCCGGAGCGCTCGCGGTCTTTGGTGATGGCGTCATGGGAGTTCCTCGTCGACTAGAAGTGCAGAGGTGCCCAGGCGCGCGGCGGTGTTCGGCTCCATCGCTTCCCGGTGGTTAGATCCACCCAGACGCCAGTCGCGACGGTCCGTGGAAGTCTAGCTCACAACGCCGCGCGAATGCCAACCTCGACGTGCCAGTGCGCAGGCAGCCGCCGACCGCTCAGACCCTCGGGCAGCGTGGCCGTGAGCAGGCAGAGCTCGGCGCCAGGGCCGAGCGCGAGCTGGCGGCGCCACAGGCTCGCCTGCTGAGGGTCGATCTCGTCGGCAAAGAAGTCGTCCAGCAACAGCTGATGATCGCCCCACGGCGGCGCGATCCAGCTCGCAAACGCCACCTGCTCGAGGCTCGCCGACCCGTCGAGCATCCGATAGATGCCTGCGCTCCCTTCGCGCGAAAGCCGGGCCGCGGCGTCGTGCGCCGTCTTCGGGCCGCGTCCAATCGCCGCCTCGTTCAGCACGCCAAGCGCGGCGAAGTCCTCGACCAGGTACCAGTCCTCATAGCCCGGCCCGCCGTCGCCGAGCCAGGGCAGCTCGGCCGCGCGCAGGCACGCCGAGCCGAGGAACCCGCCGGGCGCGTGCGCGGCGAGCGAGCGCTGAAATCGCACGTTCGCCGCCTCATACTCCGCCGGCGCGACGCCGGCCCCGGGCCGGTGCCAGAACACGTACGCGAGCACTAGAAGTTCGGGTCGATCCAGTCCATGTGCGAGCGCAACTCGGCGCCGACGACCTCGATCTCGGTCCCGGCCTGCTCAGCGCGCATGCGCTTGAAGCTCTCCTGCCCGGCGCGATTCTCGGCGATCCACTCGCGCGCGAACTCACCGGACTGAATCTCGCCGAGGATCCGGCGCATGCTGGCCCGCGTTTCCTCGGTGACCACCCGCTTGCCCCGCGTGTAGTCGCCGTATTCGGCGGTGTTGGAGATCGAGTAGCGCATCCCGGCAAGGCCCTTCTCATAGATCAAATCGACGATCAGCTTGACCTCATGGAGGCACTCGAAGTAGGCCATTTCCGGGTCATAGCCGGCCGCGACGAGCGTCTCGAAGCCGGCCTGCACGAGCTCTGAGACGCCGCCGCAGAGCACAGCCTGCTCGCCGAACAGGTCGGTCTCGGTCTCGTCCTTGAAGGTCGTCTCGATGACACCGGCGCGCGTCGCGCCAATGCCCTTGGCATAGGCGAGCGCGAGGTCGCGGGCGTGACCGCTCGGGTCCTGTTGAATCGCGACGAGCGCCGGAACACCGGAGCCCTCGAGGTATTGGCGCCGCACCAAATGGCCCGGGCCCTTGGGCGCGACGAGCGCGACATCGACGCCGGGCGGCGGCACGACCTCGCCGTAGTGGATCGAGAAGCCATGGCCGAAGAGCAGCATGTTGCCGTCGGCAATGCCGTCGCGGAGCTCCTCCCAGACGGCGTGGTGAAGCTCGTCGGGGACGAGAATCATCACGAGGTCGCCGCGGCTCGCCGCCTCGACGATCGGCAGCACCTCGAGGCCGGCCTCGCGCGCCGCCGCGACCGATTCGGAGCCCTCGCGCAGGCCCACCACGACGTTGACGCCGGACTCCTTGAGGTTCAGTGCGTGGGCGTGGCCCTGCGAGCCGTAGCCGATAATCGCGACGGTCTTGCCGTCGAGCTGCGTGAGGTCTGCGTCATCGTCATAGATCATGGCAAGCAGGCTATCTACTCGCCGTCTTTGGGCGGTGGTCGGCCGCCGCGGCCGCGCGCTTCACGACTCAGGCGCTCGCCAGCGCCACCAGCGTCCGCGCGGTGCGCTCGGCGCTGAGTCGCTTCGCGACCTCGGCCGCCACCGCACGACGGAGCTCGGGAGTGGCGGCGCGTACGGCCGCGCCCACAGGCGACATCTGGAGCATGATCTCCCACCATTCGTCGAAGCTGTCGCCGCCAAAGTCGAGCTCGACCGCGTCCACCTCGATCTCGCCAAAACCCGCGTCCTCGAGCAGCGCGCGCAGCCGCTGGGGGTCCGCGAGCGCAAACACGCCCGGCGCGTCGGGCGGCGACGGCTCCGCCAGGCCGTGCTCGATCAGCACCGCGCGCGGAACGGCAAGCCACTGGTTCGCGGCCGGCTCAGCCCAGCACGCCAGCGATAGGTGCCCACCGGGCTTCAGCACGCGACGCGTCTCAACGAACGCCGCCAGTGGGTCGACCATCAGCATGTAGCCCCAGCGGCAGAGCACCCCGTCGACGCTGGCGACCGGTAGGTCGATCGATTCGGCGTTGATCACGCGAAAGGTGACGTTCGTCAGACCGAGCTCGGTTGCGCGCGTGCGCGCAACCTCAAGCATCGCCTCCGACTGGTCGCTACAGATCAGGGTGCCGCCGGGAGCGATGAGCTCGGCGGCGAGAAAGCCGGTCTCGCCTGGGCCGGCGGCGAGCTCGAGCAGCTGCTGGCCCGGCTCGGGCTCGATTGCGTCGATCAGCCAGTGCGAGACGGCGGCGGCGCGCTCGCGCATCCAGACTCCTCCCTTGTCCCAGCCGCCGGCGGCCGCGTCCCACTGCTCGAGGCAGTCGCGGCGCTCGCGGTCAGCGTCGGGGTCCGGCTCGGTCATCCGATCGGGCAGTAGAGCGCGTATTTCAGCGGCGAGCGCGTCGCCGGTGGCGCCGTCGCCACGAACGTCAGCGCCAGCGCGCGATAGTCGTTGACTTCGCCACAGGGCTTCGCTTGCGAGGCGACGAGCGTGACCTTGTAGTTCTTGAACTTGCCGGCAACGCAGTCCGGCGTGCAGCCGTTTACCGAGTAGGTGCCGCTGCCGCTCGCCTTGGCGCCGCCGAACTTGCTCCAGTGGATGTGGATGACCAGCGCGTTGGCGTCGGCGCACGCAAGGACGATCGTCTTCGGCGCGCTCTGGGACTGCGTGCAGTTGCCGACCAAGCGATTCTTGGCGGTTGTGGCGAGCGCGAGTGCCGGGGCGCCGAGCAACGAGAGCGCCACCAGGGCGATACGAAAGCCGGCGACGCGACGCATCGCGGCGATCATATCCGCACGGATGTGCTCAGCTCAGCGCGGCGGAGCTTGCCCGAGGCGGTCCGCGGCAGCGCTTCGACGACCGTGATCTGCTTCGGCACTTTGTAGGGCGCGAGCCGCGCCCGGCAGTGCTCGTGCAGCGCTTCGCTGCTCAGCGCGCTCCGCAGGATGACGTGTGCGTGGACCGCTTCGCCCCACTGCGAATCGGCGACGCCGAAGACCGCCGCCTCGACCACCGCCGGGTGCTCGCAGAGCACGGCTTCAACCTCATCGGGCGCCACGTTCTCGCCACCGCTGATGATCGTGTCCGCCTTGCGACCGATCACCCGCAGGTTCCCCTCGTCATCGATCTCGCCGAGATCGCCCGTCGCGAGCACCGGCGCGAAAGCGGGCGAAACCGTCGGACCGCCGACGAGGATCTCGCCATCGGGCGCGATCTGGACGCGCGTACAGAAGAGCGGCGGCCCGCTATCGGCGCTCGACGCTCCGGCGCCCGGGCGCTGCGTCGCGACCTGCGAGCAGGACTCGGTGAGGCCGTAGGTCTGACTGACGCTGACGCCCGCCCGCGCTGCACGCTCGATCAGCGCCCCCGGCACCGGCCCGCCGCCGGCAAGCGCACAGCGCAGCCACGGCGGCCGTTCGAGGCCCGCGTCGAGGAGGCGCGCGAGCGTCGTCGCAACGACCGAGACGAGCGTGATCTGATCCTCCATCAGCGCGGCGAGCGCGGCATCGACCTCGAAGCGCTCGTGGACCACCGCGGTGGTGCCATAGATCGCGCTGCGGATCAGAATCGACAGGCCGCCGATATGCACCAGCGGCAGCGTGCAGAGCCAGCGCTCCTGCGGATCGAGGCCAAGCGTCACCGCCGAGCCGATCGCGCTCCAGAGAAAGTTCCCATAGGTCAGCGGAACGCTCCTCGCCGCTCCGCTCGTCCCGGAGGTCCGCACAATCACCGCAATGTCGTCGAGCTCGTGCGCGCGAACGTCGAGCGCAGCCCCCGAGCAGGCGAGCGGGCGATCGATGACCGCCGCGATGCCCTCACGCGGCCACTGCCCCCGCGGCTCGCGCAGATCGACCGGCACCGCAACCGCGCCCGCCGCAAAACAGGCGTGCAGGGCGATGACGAAATCCAGTCCCGCGGGCAGAGCGATCGCGACGGCCTCCCCCGGCGCCACCCCGATTTCCCGCGCAGCCGCACGGCTCATCCGCTCCAACTCGTCATAGACGAGGACGCCAGACGGCGTCTCAACGGCGACACGCTGGCCCAGCGCGTCGCCTGCCCAGAGTCCCGACCACGGTCGCACGCTCAACAGGCTAGCCTTGCGCCGTGTCCGTCGAGTGGCAGTCTGCCGGCGAGTATCGCGATATCCGCTATGAGCGCTCGGGCGAGCCCGATCCGCAGATCGCGAAGATCACGATCAACCGTCCCGAGGTGCGCAACGCGTTCCGCCCGCAGACCGTGATCGAGCTGAGCGAGGCTTTCACCCGCGCCCGCGAGGACGCGGCGGTGGGCGTGATCATCCTCACCGGCGAAGGCCCGGAGGCGTTCTGCTCGGGCGGTGACCAGCGAGTCCGTGGCGATTCGGGCTACCTCGAGGACCCGGAATCCGGCACCGGTGGCGTCGGCCGCTTTCACGTCACCGATCTGCACCTCCAGATCCGCCGTACGCCGAAGCCCGTCGTCGCGATGGTCGCCGGCTACGCGATCGGCGGCGGCCAGGTCCTGCAGGTCGTCTGCGACTTGACGATCGCCGCCGACAACGCACGCTTCGGGCAAACCGGGCCGCGCGTCGGATCGTTCGACGGCGGCTACGGCGCGAGCATCCTCGCCGCGCAGGTCGGCCAGAAACGCGCGAAGGAGATCTGGTTCCTCTGCCGCCAGTACGACGCCCAGCAGGCGCTCGCGATGGGGCTCGTCAACACCGTCGTGCCGCTGGCCCAACTCGAGTCGGAGACGGTCGCTTGGTGCCGCGAAATGCTCGCGCTCTCGCCGTTCGCGCTGCGGCTGCTGAAGGCGAGCTTCAACGCCGCCGAGGACGGGCTGGCCGGAATCCAGCAGCTCGCCCACGACGCGAACCTCCTGTTCTACGGCAGTGAGGAGGCGCGCGAGGGACGCGACGCCTACTCCGAGAAGCGTCCAGCGGACTTCTCGAGATTCCCGCGGCGCCCGTGAGGATCTGGCTCACGGCGGCGCGTCCGCGGACGCTGCCGGCCGCCGTCGCACCGGTCCTGGTCGGGACGTCGCTGGCGATCCACGTGGGCCATCTGCATCCGCTCGCCTTCGTCGCCGCCCTGCTCGGCGCGATGCTCATCCAGATCGGCACGAACCTCTCCAACGACTACTCCGATGCCCGCCGCGGCGCCGACGCCGAGGACCGCCTGGGCCCCGTCCGCGTCACCGCCGGTGGCCTCGTGCCGCCGCGGCAGGTGCTCGTCGCGACCTACACGACGTTCGGTCTCGCCGTGCTCTGTGGCGTCTATCTCATCGCCGTCGCCGGCTGGCTGCTGCTCGCGGTCGGCGCAGCGTCGATCCTCGCCGGCGTGCTCTACACCGGCGGACCGAGGCCCTACGGCTACGAGGGTCTCGGCGAGCTGTTCGTCTTCCTCTTCTTCGGCGTCGTTGCCGTGACCGGCTCCTATTACGTACAGCGCCGTTCGCTGCCCTGGGAAGCGTTCGTGCTCGCCATTCCGGTCGGTGTGATGATCGCGGCGATCCTCGTCGTCAACAACATTCGCGATATCGACAGTGATCGCCGCGCCAACAAGCGGACACTCGCCGTGCGCCTCGGCCGCGAGCGCACGCGCTCGATGTTCGTGGCGATGCTCGCCGTCGCGTTTGCCTCGGGTCTCATCTGCTGGCTGGCTGGGCCACTGTCGCCGTGGCTTCTGCTGACGGTGCTCGCCGTGCCGCTCGCCGTCCGCGTCGCGCGCACCGTCTGGACCCACAGCGACGGACCGACGCTCAACGCCGCGCTCGCCCAGACGGGGATCCTTGCGCTGCTCTACTGCCTCGCGCTCAGCGCCGGGGTGCTCGCCAGCTGATGCTCCTCGAGCTGAAGCAGACGGAGCGGCGCTTCAGCGAGCCTCAACGCACCGCGCACGGAGTTCTGCACGTGCGCCCTTTGATCGAAGTGACGCTGCGCGACGACGATGGCGCCGCCGGCCGCGGCGAAGCCGCGCCGCTTGAGTCCTACGACGGCGTCAGCATCGAAGCCGTCCTCGCGGCACTGGCGGCCTATCGCCCGGTGCTCGCGGCCGACGCCCAGGCGAGGCCGGGCACGCTGCTCGATCGCTGCCGTGAGGTTGCCGACCTGCCCCAGGCCCTCGCGGCGATCGACCTGGCGCTGTGGGACCTTGCGGGCACGCGCGCCGGCCGCCCGGTCTGCGATCTGCTCGTCGACCGTCCGGCCCGGCGCGTCGCGGTCAACGCGACGATCGCCGCCGCCGAGCGCGACGTCGCTGCGGCGGCGGCCGCTGCCGCCGTCCGGGCCGGCTACAGCTGCGTGAAGCTGAAGGTGGGACTCGGCGACGACCTCGAGCGCGTGCGTGGAGTGCGCGCGGCGATCGGTCCGGATGCGAGCCTGCGACTCGACGCGAACGGAGCTTGGAGCGTCGATCGCGCGGTCGATCTGCTCGATGACATGAGCGTCTTTGGACTGGAGCTGGTCGAGGAGCCCGTTCGTGGGCTCAGCGACACGCAGGATCTGCGCGAGCGGGTCGCGGTGCGTATCGCAATCGATGAGAGCGCAGCGCTGCCGGGGGCGCTGACCGCGCGTGTCGCCGACGCCGTGTGCCTGAAGATCGGCCGCTGCGGCGGCATCAGCGGGCTGCTGGCTGCCGCCGCGCTGGTCCGCGCGAGCGGCGCCGAGGTCTACCTCTCCTCGACCTACGACGGCGCGCTCGGGATCGCCGCTGCCCTCCACGCGGCAGCGGCACTGTCACCGCTGCCGCCGTGCGGCCTAGCGACGCTCGAGCTGTTCGCAGGCCCACCCTCGCCCTTCCCGGTCCGCCAAGGTGCGATCGCCGTCCCTCGCGGTCCGGGCCTCGGCGTACCGGAAACCTGAGTGCCGGCGGCCTAGCGCCGGCGGGCCTAGGTGCTGCTCAGCCGACGTCCCAGGAGATCTTGCCGTTGTATTCGTACTCGAGCGTCGAGATCGTCTTATCGACGGCCGCCACCGTCTTGCCCTTCGCCAGTGCGAAGCCGAGCCATCCCTCGGCGCACTTCAGCGGCTTCAGCGGCGTGGGACCGAGCGCCGGCTTCGACGCCACGAGCGGCGATTCGGCGACCGGCGCGCCCTTGGTGAGGCTCAGCGTGAACAAGGCCGGGTCGATCGTTGTGTCCGCCGGCGTGTGGGCGCTTGTGCAGACCTTGATCTTGAAGTTCGCCACCGGCTTTTTCGCCGAGGTCGGCGGGTCGTAGGCCTCCAGCGTGAAGAAGTTCCCCGTCGGGCTGGTGCGCTCCGCTGGCAGCTTCAGCGCGCTCGCGTGCGCGGTGCTCGCGCCGGCTGAGCCCGCGCTCAGCCCGCCGAGCGAAAGCGCCAGCGCGCCGGCGCCGGCGAGCAGTGCGACACGGCGAAAGGCCCGGGCTGAGCAGAGGTTTGGCAGTGGCCGCATCGATTCCCCCTTCGGCAGTGATGGCAGTGACTCCGCGCGGCTAGCCCGCGAGGCCTCGGGATGATGGCAGGCGCAGGGCGCCTCGACGCCGTCAAGCCGCGGGATCGATGTTCGCCGCGAGCCCAGGACCGCCGTCAAGCCGCTCCGCGCTCAGCCAATCCCCAGCTGACCGTTACGGCCGCCATGGGATTGGAGGTGATCCTCTGCTCCCTTACCGGCGACGGCGCGGCTCGCGCCAGGGAGCGTTCATGTTCTTCTTCAAATACATCCTCTCGGAGTTGCGGCGTCGCCGTGGTCGGACGATTCTGACGGCGCTCGGCCTCGCAGTCGGCGTCGCCTTGGTCGTGATGGTCAACGGCCTCTCGACCGGTCTCGACAACGCACAGGCGACCGTTTTGAAGCCCCTGACCGGGATCGGAACGGACATGTCGGTGAGCCGTCCGCTGAAGGTGACCACAAACGGGAAGGGCGGCTTCGCTGCGCTTTCCAAATCCCAGCAGGAGCAGCTTCGCTCCGAGGTCGGCCCCGGTGGCGGAGTGAACTTCGCGAGCCTGAAGGCGGGCTCGAAGGTCGATACCGACACCTTTCGCGCGTCGGGCAACCTGACGTTCTCCGCCACAAAATTGACAAGCCTCAGCAAGATCTCGGACGTCCAGGCGGTTGCCGGGTCGCTGACCCTGACCGATACCCACATCTCCGGCACGGTGCCAAAGATCAAGATCACGCAGTCGCGAACGAGCGGCGGGCGACACGGCGGCGGCGGCGGTTTTGGGCCGGCTAGCGGTGCCCTCAACGGCGGTTCTCTAACGACTGCCTCGACCTCCGTCACTGGCGTCGATCAGACACAGCCGACGCTGGCTGCGGTGACGCCCAGCCAGATCACCAAGGGCAGCTATTTCACGAGTGGCGGCAACGCCTACGAGGCGATCGTCTCAACCGGCTACGCAAACTCCGCGAACCTGTCGGTCGGCTCGAAGATCACGCTCGGCGGCAAGACCTTTGACGTCATCGGCATCTCTTCGGCGCCGCTCGGCGGCACGGCGAGCGACATCTACGTCAAGCTCGCAACGCTGCAGAAGGTGTCCGGCTACACGGGCCAGATCGACACCGCCGAGGTAGAGGCGGCAAGCGCGAGTGACGTGACGGCCGTCGCGGCGACGATCAGCAAGGACTTCACGGGCTCGTCGGTGACGACGGCGTCAGATCTCGCGTCGCGTGTCAGCGGATCGCTGACCGACGCGAAGAGCCTGTCGTCCAAGCTCGGCACCGCGCTCGAGATCATCGCCCTGATCGCCGCCGTGCTCATCGCCAGCCTGCTGACGCTCGCGTCCGTCGCCAAGCGGACCCGTGAGATCGGCACGCTCAAGGCGATCGGTTGGTCGCGCTGGCAGGTCGTACGCCAGATCTGCGGCGAGGCGCTCGGCCAGGGCGTCGCCGGAGGCGTGATCGGAGTCCTCCTCGGCGTCGGCGGCATCGCCGCGATCGACGCGCTCGGCTGGACGCTGAAGGCCACCGTCGCGTCGCCCGCAGCCGCCGCAGGCGGCGGTGGCGGCGGCTTCTTCGGCCAGGCGGCCGCCGCGATCACATCCGGCACCACTGCGGTGAAGATCAACGCAACGGCGAGCATCGAGCTGATCGCGATCGCGGTCGGGCTCGCGATCCTCGGCGGCCTCGTCTCCGGGGCGATCGGCGGACTGCGCGCCGCCCGCCTGCGACCGGCTGCCGCACTGCGCACCGTCGAATAGTCCTAGTCCTACCCCACGACTAAAGAATCGAGGCAAAGACTCATGCCATCCACAACCCTGGAACCCCTCCCGACCCCGACCGCCAGCGACCTCGCTGAGGGAACGGCAACGCTCGAGTCGATCTATGGCCTGAGCGGAGTCACAAAGACCTACGGCTCCGGCGCGACTGCGGTGTGCGCGTTGGACTCGATCGACCTGACGGTCAGCGCGGGTGAGTTTCTCGCGATCGTCGGTGCCAGCGGCTCGGGCAAGACGACGCTGTTGCAACTGCTCGGGGCACTCGACCGGCCAACCACCGGGCGCATCGAGCTGCTCGGTCGCGATCTGACGAGCCTCGGCGAGCGCGAGCTGACGCGCCTTCGCCGCGACACGATCGGCTTCGTCTTCCAGCAGTTCAACCTCATCCCCACCCTCAGCGCCGCCGACAACGTCGAGGTGGCGATCGCGACGCGCCACGAGAGCTCGGCGCAGCGTGCCGAGCGCGTCGCCGAGCTGCTGGGCAGCGTTGGCCTCGCTCATCGGGCGCAGCACCTCCCCTCGCAGCTCTCCGGTGGCGAGCAGCAACGCGTGGCGATTGCCCGCGCGCTCGCCAATCGGCCCGCGGTCCTGCTCGCCGACGAGCCAACCGGCAACCTCGACACCGCGAGCGGCAGCGAGATCCTCGAGCTGCTTGAGCGCCTCGTTGCGGAAGGCAACCAGACGATCGTCCTGATCACCCACGAGCCGCGGATCGCGGAGGCCGCCCAGCGCACGATCAGCCTCAAGGACGGCCGCATCCTCAGCGACACCCAACCCGGGCCAGGGTAGGCCAGGGCGCATCCTCTCGCCCCGCCGCGCCGCCCCTCACCCGCCGTGCTACGCGAACGCCGCGAGCACCGCCTCGGGCGCCTCGAGCGCGACGCGATGCCCGGCATCGCCGACCAGCTGAAAACGCCCGCTCCCAAGCGCCGCCGCAAGACGCGCGCCGATCTCGCAGTAGGCGGCGTCGCGCTCGCCAGCGAGTACGACGGCAGGCATCGCGAGCGTGTCGAGCCGCCCCCACAGCGGCTCGAGGGCGCCAGCGCTGAACGCCCGCAGCGTCGCCGCTAGCGCAGCCGGTGAAAGGCGGCGCGTGTCCGCCGCGACCAGCTCGTGCACCCAGCCGGGATCAAGGGCAAAGAGCGGCGTCGTCCGCCAGCGCGCGATGAAATCCTCGGTCGAGCCTTCCTCGATCGCGATTGCGAGCGCTTCGTCCAGGGCACGGCGCTCGAGCCGCGCGCGTTCGTCCTCGATTCCGGCGCTCGTCGAGACGAGAACGAGGCGCGAGACGCGATCCGGAAACGCGGCTGCGACGTGAAGAGCCACGCGTCCGCCCATCGAATAACCGCACAAAATGAACCGCTCCGGCTCCGCTGCGGCAACGAGGTCGAGCGCGCCGGCGATGCTCATTGGGTCCGCGTCGGCGAGCTCGAGCGCCAGCGGCGAGTAGCGTTCGCGATCGGTTAGCGCCAGGACACGGTCCCAGTGGCGCGCCGTGCCGCCGAATCCATGCAGCATCACGACCGTCTCTGACACCCCACCATCTTGACGTCCGCGCTCGACACGCACCTACTGATCGCCGGCTTCGTCGACGAGCTCGCGCGCTGTGGCGTGAGCGACGCCTGCACCTCGCCCGGCTCGCGGTGCGCGCCGCTCGTGCTCGCCCTCGCGCGGGAACCGCATCTGCAGACCTACTCGCATATCGACGAACGCTGTAGCGGCTTCTTTGCGCTCGGCCTGGCAAAGGCGAGCGGGCGGCCGGTCGCACTGACCTGTACCTCAGGCACGGCGGCGGCAAATCTCGCGCCGGCGGTGAGCGAGGCCTCCGAGGCCGGCGTGCCGCTGATCATCCTTACCGCCGATCGCCCGCCGGAGCTGCGCGAGGTAGGCGCGGGACAGACGATCGACCAGATCAAGCTCTACGGCGACGCGGTGCGCTGGTTCTTCGAGGTCGGCAACCACGAGTACTCGCCGGAGCGGATGCGCTGGATTCGCGGACTTGCCTGTCGCGCGGTCGCCGAGGCCTGCGGCGAGCGCCCCGGCCCGGTCCACCTGAACTGGCCGTTGCGCGAGCCGCTGGTGCCGGGCGGGCCGGTGGACGTGCGCGGCGGGCGCCCCGGAAGGCGGCCGTGGGTGCTGCGTGAGCGAGCGCGGCTCGGCGGCGGCGATCTCGCAGAGCATGTTGACGGCGGCGCGCGCGGGGTGATCGTGGCCGGGCGCAGCGGGCGGCCGGTCGGCCCGGCGGTCTGTGCGCTGGCCGAGCAGGCCGGTTACCCGCTGCTCGCCGACCCGCAGTCGGGTGCGCGCGCCGGTGCTGCCGCGCTCGCCCACTATGACCTGCTGCTGCGCGACGGCGCGTTTACGGCCGCCCACGTCGCGCAGGTCGTGATCCGCATCGGCGAGCTGCCGACATGCAAGCCGCTGCGCACGTGGCTCGCCTCGCTCACCGACGCCGACCAGATCGCGATCGGTACGCCGGGCGTCTGGCAGGACCCCGATGGCGTCGTCTCGCGCTGGCTGCACGCCGACCCCGGCGCGCTGGTGGCGCCGGCGCCGGCCGACGGCGCGTGGCTCGCAGAGTGGCGCGAGGCCGATGCGCGCGCCGCCGAGGTCCTCGCGCGGACGCTCGCGGACGAGCTCAGCGAGCTGTCCGTGGCGCGCACGCTCGGCGAGTGGCTGCCCGCCGAGGCGACGCTCTTCGTCGCCTCCTCGATGCCGGTGCGCGAGATCGAAACGGTCTGGCCGGTGCGTGAAGCGCCGCCTCGGGTGCTCTCAAACCGCGGCGCAAACGGCATCGACGGCACGCTGTCGAGCGCCTTTGGGGTCGTTGCCGCGAGCGAGGGCCCGGTATGTGCGCTGATCGGCGACGTCGCGTTTGCGCACGACATCGGCGGCCTACTCGCGGCTACGAGGCTCGGACTGGCGCTGACGATTGTGCTGTTTGACAACCGCGGCGGCGGGATCTTTGACCACCTGCCGATCGCGGCCGAGCAAGACGTCTACGAAGAGCACATCGCGACGCCGACCGGCCTTGACTTTGCCCTGGCAGCAGAGCTCTACGGGCTCGACTATGCGGCGCCGCAGTCGCTCGATGAGCTGCGCGACCTGCTGGTCGGCGCACTGGCCGAGCGCGAGCGCTCGACGTTGCTACACCTGCGCTTCGAGCGGGCCGCCGGCGTGGCGCTCCATCGCCGGCTGGCGGCGGCCGCAGCCGCGCTCAGCTGAGCACGGGCAGCAGCGCTTCGAGCTTGACCTCGGTCTCGGCCAGCTCGGAGGCGGGATCGGACTCGGCGACCACGCCGACCCCCGCGTAGCAGCGCGCCACGCTCCCTTGTACGAGCGCGCAGCGCAGCGCGACGCAGAACTCGCCGTCACCACCTGTGTCGCTCCAGCCGACCGGGCCGGCGTACCAGCCGCGGTCGATCCCTTCGAGCGCGGGGATCAGCGGATTGGCCGCTGCGCCAGGCTCGCCGCCGACGGCCGGCGTCGGGTGCAGCAGGCCCGCCAACTCGATCGCCCCAACCGGCCGCGTCAGCTGCGCGCGGATCGGCGTGGCGAGATGCTGAATATTCGCGATCCGCACGACCGACGGCTCGTCGGGCATCGTCACCCAGACGGCGTGCGGGCGCAGCTCGCGCTCGATCCGCTGCGCGACGATCGCGTGCTCCTGGCGATCCTTGGCCGAGCGCAGCATGCGCTCGCCGAGATGGTCATCGACCGCGGGGTCGGCGCTCCGGCCGATCGAGCCGGCGAGCGCGAGGGTGCTCGCGCGCAGACCTTCACGACGGATCAAGAGCTCGGGGCTTGCGGCGATGAACGTCGCGTCACCGCGCCCGACGGCGAGCACGAAGCAACCGCTGAAGGCGCTACGCAGTACGCCGTAGACGGCGGCGATGTCGTGGCGTTCCGGGGCATGCACCTCGACCTCGCGGGCGAGCACGATCTTCTCGATCTGGCCGGCGCGGATCAGCGCCACGGCGCGGGCGACCGCCGCCTCATAGTGCTCCGGCGCAAGCGCTCCGGCGACGCGGTGGCGCTCGGTTGGATGAGGATCGAGCAACGGCAGCGGCGCGATGCGCAACGTGGCGAGCCGCTCCTCGATCGCCGACAGCAGCGCCGCGGGAGGGTCGGCCGGGCGGACAAGCGCGGCGACCGTGCACCAGACCTCGCCCCCGCGCCGCGCGAGCGCCACTTCGGGCACGAGCAGCGACGCGGGCGCAAAACCCGACCAGTGCAGCGCGCTCGCGCCGTCATCGGCGAAGGCAAAGCCGCCGGTGACGACGAGGCCGCTCCCTGGCGGACCCTGTGGCGGCTCGGCCGCGGCATTGGCGGCCAGTCGCTCCCAGCGTCGCGCGACGCGCTCGAAGCGGCCGGGACCGTGGTCCTCGAGCGTTACCGCCGCGCCGAGCGTCGCCAGCGCGGCGCCCTCGCGGTCGGGCTGCTCGAAGCACATCCACGGCTCTCCGGGGCGTCGCGAGGCGAGCACTACGGCGCTCGGATCAATCGCCGTCTCGAGCCGCCAGCTGACCGCGGCAAGACATTCGCCGTGCCGGCGGGCGGTGCGACTCGCCCGACCGAGCGCGTCGTCCAGGCGTGCACGCTGGCGCTCCGGGATTGCAAATGGCGAGGCTGTCGGCGCCTGGTCGCTACCCCGCGAGCGGGGCTGCGCGGGGCGGGGCCGCGTCGACATCGCCGCTAGGTCTCGCTGCGTCCTCGGGCCATCGCGATCTCACCGGTGCGGATGATCTCGATCAGGCCGTAGGGCCGCGCCACTTCCTCGAACGCGTTGATCTTCTCTTCCTCACCGGTGATCTCGATCACCACCGAGCGTCGCGTCGCGTCGACGACGCGGCCGCGGAAGATTTCGCAGAACTCCAGAAGCTCGCTACGAGCTGGGCCTTCGGCGGCGATCTTGAACATCGCGAGCTCGCGCGAAACGGTGCCGTTCGGCTCGAGGTCGCGGATCTTCAGCACGTTGATCAGCTTGTGCAGCTGCTTGGTGACCTGATCGATCGGGTGTAGCGCACCGTCGACGGTGAGCGTGATCCGCGCAACCTGCGCATCCTGGGTCGGCCCGACCGTCAGCGTCTCGATGTTGAAGCCGCGACGTGCGAACAGCCCGGCGATCCGCGTCAGGACACCGGGACGGTTCTCGACAAGGATCGACAGGACGTGCTTGCGGCCGGTTCGCAACCCGACCGCGGCATTCAGCTCCTCGAGGCTCAGCAGTTCCTTGGTTCCGGGTTCACCCATCGCGACTCACCCCACCATGTCGCGCGCGGCAGCACCGGGCGCAATCATCGGGTAGGTGTTTTCCTCGCGTGTCACGCGAACGTCCGCGAGCACCGGGCCGGGCGTCGCGATCGCAGCGCGGATGTCCTCGACGAGCGTGTTCTTGTCGACGAAGCGGAAACCGCTGGCGCCGTAGGCCTCTGCCAGCTTGACGAAGTCCGGGAACTGGCCCATGTCGACATGGCTGTAGCGGTGATCCCAGAACAGCTCCTGCCACTGGCGAACCATGCCCAGGTAGCCGTTGTTCATGATGAACACCTTCACCGGGATCTCGTTCTGCGCACAGGTCGCGAGCTCCTGGATGTTCATCTGGATCGAGCCGTCGCCGGTGATCGCGCAGACGACCTGGTCGGGCAGGCCGACCTGGGCGCCCATCGCCGCCGGCAGGCCGAAGCCCATCGTGCCGAGACCGCCGGAGTTGATCCAGCGGCGCGGCTTGTCGAAGTGGTAGTACTGCGCCGCCCACATCTGGTGCTGGCCGACGTCGGAAACGATCACGGCGTCGCCACCCGTCGCCTCGTACAGCGCCTGGATTAGGTACTGCGGCTTGATCTCGCTGTCCGTGGAGTCCTCGTAGCCGAGTGGGTACTCGGCGCGCCAGCGCTCGATCTGCGCCCACCAATCCTCCATCCGGCTGGCGTCGGGCTCGAGCTCGCGATACTCGACGAGCAGCTTGGCGAGGATGTTGCGGGCATCGCCGACGATCGGGATGTGCGCGGGGACGTTCTTCGAGATCTCCGCCGGATCGACGTCGATATGGATGAACTTCGCCTGCTGGGCGAACTCCGAGAGCTTGCCCGTGATCCGATCGTCAAACCGCGCACCGACCGCGCAGATCAGGTCGGCGCCGTCCATCGCGTAGTTCGCGGTGCGCGTGCCGTGCATGCCGAGCATGCCCAACCACTGCGGATTGGTCCCGGGGAACCCGCCGAGCCCCATCAGCGTGCAGGTGACGGGAAAGCCGCCGGCGATGGCGAAATCCGTGAGCTCAGCCGATGCGTTTGCGTTGATGACACCGCCTCCGGCATAGATCACCGGCCGTTTGGCCGCAGCGAGTGCCTTGGCCGCCTGGCGGATCTGCTTGTGGTTGCCCTCGAAGGTCGGCTGGTAGCCCGGCAGCGAGACCTCGGTGACCGGCTCGTAGCCGATGTCGGCGCGGGAGAGATCCTGCGGAATGTCGATCAGGACAGGACCGGGCCGACCGCTACGGGCGATGTGGAACGCCTCGTGAAGCGCGCGCGGCAGCTCCAGCGGGTGCTGGATCATGAACGAGTGCTTGACGATCGGCATCGTGATGCCCATCGTGTCGGCCTCCTGAAAGCCGTCCGTTCCGAGCAGGTCGGTGCGCACCTGGCCGGTGATGAAGACGACCGGGACCGAATCCAACATCGCGTCGGCGATCGGCGTCACGAGGTTCGTCGCGCCGGGACCGGACGTCGCAAACGCCACGCCCACCTTGCCGGTTGCCTTCGCGTAGCCCTCGGCGGCATGCCCGCCGCCGGCCTCGTGGCGCACCAGGACGTGGTGGATGCCGGCGTCGTAGAACGCGTCGTAGGTCGGCAGGTTCGCGCCGCCAGGCAGCCCGAATACGACATCCACACCCTCGGCTTTAAGACACTCCATCACGGCATCGGCTGCACGCATCGCGCTGACCTCCTCTCGACTATTCGGGCACCCCATCACGGGAGGGGTGCGGACACGGGCGGGAACGCTCGCAGCGACCCTGGAATTGAGCATAGCGCGCGTCCGCGGGCGTTTACGCAGTGCCACGCTCGCTTGCAGCGCGATCGCGGCAGCTGCCTGCCCGCGTGCTCTCGCGCTCAGAGTCTGGCGCGCACCCGCAGCGACGGATCGGGCGCGATGATCTCGGACTCCGCCGGAAAGTCAAGATCGGTGCCGCAATTCATGCACATCGCGTCGTAGACCCGCACCGCAGTGCCGCATCCAGGACAGCGCCGCAGCGGCACCTCGGTCTCGTGGCGGTAGAGCAGCGCGGCGATCGGCCCGAGGATCGGGATGATCAGCGAGATCACGAACCAGACGAGGTATGAGCTGCCCTTGCGCTGACCGATGATTCCGCCGACGAAGGCGGACACCAGGCAGACGATTGGGTAGACGACCATCTAAAAGATGACGTGAACCGCCCAGATGACACCGATGATCGCCGCGGCTACGAGGACCACGGTGAGAACCGTGACGACGATGCCGATCAGCAGGTGAAACAGCAGGTACGCACAGATCAGGAGGATCGCCGCCGCAAAAACGTGGCGACCGAACTTGCGTGTGCGACTAGGTGGCGTCGCTGGCGATGCGGTCAGTTCTTCGCTCATGAGCACAGCTTACGCTCTTGCACCACCGGCCAGCGGCGGCTGGCGTGGCTCACTTGCGCGTGTGCTTGGCAAGCGGGCGATCGCGCCGGCAAAACCCGCGCTGTCGCGCAAGGGCGGTTGCCGGGGCCGGTGCTAGGGCTGCCTGCGCTTAGCCGTGTGGCGACGCTCGGGCAGCGGATCGGCGCCGCAAAGCCGGGAGCCTCGAGAGGCTGTAGCGGCGCAGAACCGGTTGCTTGGCGGTCACCGACGGCTCACTCAGCTCGGGCAGGAGGAGAAACCGAGAACGTGAGGTGGTGGTATTCATGGCCGAAATGTTCCGGCCTTTGGGGAGATTCTTGCTTGGCCCGCTGGCCAACATCAGCGATCGGGACTTGGCCCTGGTGCACCTCAAACGCCGAGCTGCTCGCGGATCAGCTTCGTCACCTCGGAGCCGTCGGCACGACCTCGCGTCTCGCGCATCACTGGACCGATCAGCGCGGCGATCGCCTTGGCGTTGCCGGCGCGCACCTTCGCCGCGGCATCGGGATCCGCGGCGATCGCCGCAGCGACGATCGCCGCCAGCTCTGAGTCGTCGCTGAGCGACGCGAGGCCGCGCTCGGCGACGATCGCACGCGGGTCGCCACCGCTCTGCAGGAGCACGTCGAGCACCTCGCGCGCGGTGCCGTTGGTCAGCTCGCGTGCCGAAACCAGCTCGACGAGCGTGGCGAGCGCCGCCGGTGTGACGTTGCTCGTTGCCGGGTCCTGCTCGCCGATCCGCGCCACGAGCTGGCCGGAGACCCAGTTGGCCAGTTGCTGGGCATGCCCGCTATCGGCCGCGCTGGCAGCGTTGGCCGCCTCGAAGTAGTCGCCGAGGTCGCTGCGGAACGCGAGCAGGTGGGCCATTTCGGCGGAAAGGCCGAAGTCGCGCTCAAAGCGCACGGCGCGCGCCGCTGGCAGTTCGCCGATTGCCGCACGCGCCTGCTCGAGCATCTCGGCGGTCGTCGCGATCGGCACGAGATCAGGCTCAGGGAAGTAGCGATAGTCGTGCGCCTCCTCCTTCGAGCGCAGCGTGGTGAGCGCGCCGCTAGCTGGATCGAAGTGCAGCGTCTCCTGTGCGACTTCGCCGCCGCCTTCGATAATCGCGCGCTGGCGCTCGATCTCAGCCGTGACGCCGCGCTCGAGGAAGCGAAACGAGTTCATGTTCTTGAGCTCGGTTTTCGTCCCGAGCGGCGTCGAGCCGGCAGGGCGCAGCGAGACGTTGGCGTCGGCTCGCAGCGAGCCCTCCTCCATGTTGACGTCGCTGACGCCGAGGCTTCGGAGCGTCGCGCGCAGCAGCGAGAGCCACTCGCGGGCATGCTCACCGGAGCGCAGCTCGGGCTCGGTGACGATCTCGACCAGCGGCGTACCGCCGCGGTTGAAGTCGACAATCGACTGCTCCGAACCGTGGATGCGACCGCTCGCACCGAGGTGGATCAGCTTCGCCGCGTCCTCTTCGAGGTGGACGCGGTGGATCGCGACGTCGGCGAGCCGGCCGCCGCGGCAGAGCGGCTCGTCGTATTGGGAGATCTGGTAGCCCTTGGGCAAGTCGGGATAGAAGTAGTTCTTGCGGTGGAAGATCGAGCGCTCGGCCAGATCGCAGCCGAGCGCCAGGCCGATCATCAGCCCGAAATGGATCGCTCTGGCGTTGACGACCGGCAGCGCACCGGGCAGCCCGAGGCAGACCGGACAGGTCCGCGTGTTCGGCGGCTCGCCGAAGGACAGCTCGCAGCCGCAGAACATCTTCGTCGCGGTCTTCAGCTGGACGTGGATCTCGAGGCCGATCACCGGCTCCAGCTCGACGCTCATTGGCGCACCGCGCTGCCATCGAAACCGAGCGCCTGCTCGAGCGCGAAAGCGGCGTCGAGCAGCCGGCTCTCGCTGAACGCCGGACCGACGATCTGGAGGCCGACCGGCAGCCGCGTGCCGCCACCGAGAGGCTCGGCCAGGGCGTTGGGGATCGAGATCGCAGGAACCCCGGCGAGCGACGCCGGAACGGTGCAGAAGTCGTTGAGGTACATCGCGAGCGGGTCCGCGAGCTTTGCCCCGAGCTCGAACGCAACACCCGGCGCGGTCGGCGTGACGATGAAGTCGAAGTGCTCGAAAGCCGTGGCGAAGTCCTCGGCGATCTTCGTGCGCACGCGCTGCGCGCGGCCGTAATAGGCGTCGTAGTAGCCGCTCGACAGGGCGTAGGTGCCGAGCATCACACGGCGCTTGACCTCCGCGCCGAAGCCGTCGTGGCGCGTTCGCATGTACATCGACAGGAGGTCCGGCGCGTCGGGTGCGCGGTAGCCGTAGCGGACGCCGTCGAAGCGTGCGAGGTTCGAGGAGCATTCCGCCGGTGCGAGCACGTAGTAGGCGGCGAGGCCCGCTGTCGCGTGGCGCAGCGTGCAGGGCTCGACGCTGGCGCCGAGCTGGCGAGCGAGCTCGAGCGTCGACTGGAAGGCGCCGCGCACCCCCGGATCGATCCCCTCGCCCGAGAGTTCGGCGGGAACGCCGAGCCTTAACCCGCGCAGGTCGGTGCGACTCGGCAGCGCGATTTCCCCAGGGAAGTCAAGTGAAGTCGAGTCGCGCGGGTCGCGCGCGCCGACCATGTGGCCCAACAGCAGCGCCGCGTCGCTGACGTCGCGCGTCAGCGGCCCGGCCTGATCGAGCGAGGAGGCAAAGGCGATCATCCCGTAGCGCGACACGGCGCCGTAGGTCGGCTTCAGGCCGACGATGCCGCAGAGCGCCGCCGGCTGGCGTATCGAGCCGCCGGTGTCGGTACCGATCGCCCACGGCGCGAGGCCCGCGGCGACGGCCGCGGCGCTTCCGCCCGAGGAACCGCCGGGGACGCGGCGGTGATCCCAGGGGTTCTGGACCGGGCCGAAGGCCGAGTTCTCGGTCGAGGAGCCCATCGCAAACTCGTCCTGGTTGGTCTTCCCGAGCAGCGGCGCTCCGGCGGCGGCGAGCCGTTCGACAACGGTCGCGCTGTAGGGCGGGCAGTAGCCCTCGAGCACGCGCGAGCCCGCTTGGCTCGGTACCCCTTCGGTGCAGAAAAGGTCCTTGACGGCCAGCGGCACGCCGCCGAGCGGTCCCCCAGACGCCGCCGGCGGAGCCTCCGCGACCCAGGTGAACGCGCCGAGCTGATCGGCCGCGGCGCGCGCGCGATAGAGCTCGAAGAGCTCGCCGGGATCGAGCTCGCCGCGCGCAATGGCGCCGGCGGCCTGGCTCGCGGTCAGCTCCAGCGGCTCGGTCATGCCTGCGGGCTCGGCACGGCGAAACCGCCCTCGGCGACCGCCGGCGCAGACGCCAGTGCCTGCTCGCGCGAAAGGCAGGGCGTCGGCTCATCGGCGCGCAGCGCGTTTTCCACCGCGACGACGTGGGTCGTCGGCGCCACGCCCTCGAGATCGAGCTCGGCGATCGTCTCGATGTGCTCGAGCACGCCCGCGAGCTCGGTCGTCATCCGCTCGACCTCGTCCTCGCTCAACTCGAGCCGCGCGAGCATCGCGACGTGCAGCACCGTCTCGCGGTCGATCATGGCAGCGGCGGACCGCTCGCGGGCACACCCCACAATGGGCGCTCGTCGCGTAGCGACAGCCACCCGGCCACGAGCACGCCGAACGTGCCGGCGAGGCCCAGCCACAGCCCGTAGCAGCGCTCACTCGCCATGTCGGGAAGTGCGACCGTGCGCACAGCCACCACGGCAACACCAACCAGACCGATGACCGTCGTCCAGACCGCGAGTGCCACCGGCAGCGCCGGCGAGCGCTGGACGAGCGTCGCGCCGACCAGCGCCAGCGCGACGAGCACCGCCGCCGCGGCTGGGATCTCGGCGATCGTGAGCGCACGCCAGGCGTTCTCGTTGCCGCGCGGGAACTCATACCAGGGCAGGAACAATGCGACCGCGAGCAGCACGCCGGCTAAGAGCGCGAGCAGCTCGGGCGGGCGGACTCGGCGCAGGTCGACTCGCATTTGCACAAGAGTAACCTTCGCCAGGCGCCGGACGCCTCCGAGGACCCCAGGGCGCAGGAGCCGCTGCGTGGCGGCGGCGGACGAGGAGACTCCCGATTAGCAGCACCGAAGCGCTGATCTTTGACGCCATCCGGACCCCGCGCGGCAGGGGCAAGAGCAACGGTGCGCTGCACACGGTCAAGCCGATCGACCTCGTCGCCTCCCTGATCGAGGCGCTGCTGCGCCGAAATTCGGGGCTTGACCCAGCACGGGTCGAGGACGTCGTGCTCGGCGTCGTCACACCGATCGGCGACCAGGGCATGGACATTGCGAAAATCGCTGCGATCACGGCCGGCCTGCCCGACACGGTCGCCGGCCTGCAGGTCAACCGCTTCTGTGCCTCCGGGCTCGAGGCGGTCAACATCGCCGCCCAGAAGGTCGCCTCGGGCTGGGAGGATTTGATCTTCGCCGGCGGCGTCGAGTCGATGTCGCGCGTGCCGATGGGCTCCGACGGCGGCGCCTGGACGACCGATCCCCAGACCAACTACGCCACGGCCTTCATCCCGCAAGGAGTCAGCGCCGACCTGCTCGCGACGATCGAGCACTTCAGCCGCGACGACGTCGACGCCTACGCCCTGGGCTCACAGCAGCGCGCCGGCGCCGCGCAGGCCGAGGGACGCTTCGCGCGCTCGCTCGTGCCGGTCCGCGACATCAACGACCAGGTGCTGCTCGATCGTGACGAGCACGTCCGCGCCGAGACGACCGCGCAGGCGCTGGGCGAGCTCAAACCGGCGTTTGAGCTGATCGGCGACGCCGGTGGCTTCGACGCCGTGGCGCTGACGAAATACCACATGGTCGAGCGGATCGACCATGTCCACACGGCGGGCAACTCTTCGGGCATCGTCGATGGCGCCGCGCTGCTGGCGATCGGCAACGAGCAGATCGCCGCGGAGCTCGGTTTGACGCCGCGGGCCCGCGTGCTCGCGACCGCGCTGTCGGGTGCCGACTCGACGATCATGCTCACCGGCCCCGCGCCGGCGAGCCGCAAAGCGCTCGCGAAGGCCGGTCTGGGCGTCGACGACCTCGACCTGATCGAGATCAACGAGGCCTTCGCCGCCGTCGTGCTGCGCTTCGTCCGCGACCTCGATCTCGACCCCGAAAAGGTCAACGTCAACGGCGGCGCGATCGCGATGGGCCACCCGCTGGGAGCGACCGGCGCGATGATCCTCGGCACGCTGATCGACGAGCTCGAGCGCCAGGACAAGCGCTACGGCCTGGCGACGCTGTGCGTCGGCGGCGGCATGGGCATCGCCACCGTGATCGAACGCCTCTAGCCAGAAGCGAGCGAGCCTGGCGAACATGACTCAGCGTTCCCCGATCGGCTGGCAGCGCGACGCCGACGGCGTCGTGATCCTCACCCTCGACGACCACTCAGGGGCGGAGAACACCTTCAACGCCACGTTCGTGCGCTCGCTCGTCAGCGCGCTCGGGCAAATCGCCGCCGAAGGCGACGCGGTCAGCGGCGTCGTGATCGCCTCGGCCAAGCCGGCGTTCTTTGCCGATGGCGATCCGCTGGGAGTGCTCACTGCGACGCGCGCCGACGCGTCGGCGATCACCGCGGCGCTGCGCACCGTTTGCGAGGAGCTGCGGCGACTCGAAACGCTTGGACGGCCGGTCGTCGCGGCGATCGCCGGCGACGCGCTTGGCGACGGCCTCGCTCTGGCGCTCGCTGCACACCACCGCATTGCGCTCGACGAGGACGCGATCGGGCTCGGCCTGCCACAGGTCCGCCTTGGGCTGATGCCGGGCCACGGCGGCGTGGTGCGCACGGTGCGCTTGCTCGGCATCGCGCAGGCGCTGACCGCGGTGCTGCTTCAGGGAACGCGCCACAGCCCGGCGCGTGCAAAGGAGCTCGGCCTGATCGACGAGCTGGTCTCGAGGCCGGAGGAGCTGATCCCGGCGGCCAAGGCGTGGATCGCCGCCAATGCGGAGGCCGTCCAGCCGTGGGATCGCGAGGATTACCGGATGCCCGGCGGCACGCCCGCGAGCCCCAAGCTGGCACAGTTCCTGCCGGCCTTTCCGGCCAACCTGCGAAAGCAGCTGAAGGGCGCCAACTACCCGGCGCCGCTGGCGATAATGGCCGCCGCCGTCGAGGGCGCCGAACTCGACTTCGACGGCGCGATCGCGGTTGAGACGCGCTACCTCGTCAACGTCGCGACCGGACAGGTCGCGAAGAACATGGTCCAGGCGTTTCACTTCGACCTCGGCCGGGCCTCGGGCCGACGCGGGCGACCCGCGGGGCGGCCACCCGTCGCCGCCAAGCACGCGGTGATCCTCGGCGCCGGCATGATGGGCGCGGCGATCGCCTACGTGGCGGCCGGTGCAGGTATCGAGATCACGCTGACGGATGTCTCGCGCGAAGCCGCCGAGCACGGCAAGTCCTACTCCGAGGGACTGCTCGAGAAGGCCGTGGCGAGCGGACGCGCCAGCGAGCAGCAGGCAGCGGCGCTGCTCGCGCGGATAACTCCGACGGCGAAGGTCGCCGAGGCCGGCGATGCCGACGTCGTGATCGAGGCGGTCTTCGAGGACCCCGAGGTCAAGGCTGCGGCGCTGCGCGAGATCGAGCCGCTCGTGCGGGCCGATGCGCTGCTCGCCTCGAACACCTCGACGCTGCCGATCAGCGGGCTGGCGGGGTACGTCTCGCGCCCAGCCGACTTCATCGGCCTGCATTTCTTCAGCCCGGTCGACAAGATGCCGCTGCTCGAAATCATCAAAGGGCAGCAGACGTCCGAGGCCACGCTCTGGCGCGCGCTCGACTTTGCCGCGCAGATCGGCAAGACGCCGATCGTCGTCAACGACAGCCGTGGCTTCTTCACCAGCCGCGTGATCACGACGTTCATCTATGAGGCGTTGGGAATGCTGCTCGAGGGCGTACCCGCGCCCTCAATCGAGCAGGCCGCCTCACAGGCCGGCTACCCGGCGCCGCCGCTCGCCCTGAGCGATGAGCTCAACCTCGGCCTGCTACGCAAGATCCGCAATCAGTACAAGACTGCCGCTGAAGCCGAGGGTGTCCCTTGGACGGGCCACCCCGCGGAAGGGCTGATCGACGAAATGCTCGACCGGCACAACCGCGGCGGCCGGCTCGCCGGCGCCGGCTTTTACGACTACCGCGACGGCGAGCGGGCCGGGCTGTGGCCGGGGCTCGCCGATCTCGCCCCGCAACCGGCAACAGCCCCGCCGCTGCCGCTGCGCGACCTCGAGGAGCGGATGCTCTTCGTCGAGACGATCGAGGCGGTCAAATGCCGCGACGAGGGCGTCATCCCCTCCGTTGCCGACGCCAACGTCGGCTCGATTCTCGGCATCGGCTTCCCCGGCTGGACCGGCGGCGTGCTGCAGTTCGTCAACGGCTACGACGGCGGGCCAGCCGGCTTCGTCGCGCGCGCGAGCGAGCTCGCGGCGAACTACGGCGAGCGTTTTGTGCCGCCGCCCTCGCTGGTGCAGATGGCGGCCGCCGGCGAGCGCTACAGTGACATCGCCACGCCCGCCGCTGAGGGCGGAATTTCGCGAGGCAGCTGATAGCGTGGCGCGGCGTGGATGACGCTGATCAGGTCGTAGTCCTCGAGCGCGGCGAGCACGTCCTACTGATCACGCTGAACCGCCCCGACGTCCGCAACGCGGTCAATGCGGCGGTCGCGAACGGGATCGCCGCGGGGCTTGTCGAGCTCGACGAGGACCCCGAGCTCCGCGTTGGGATCCTCACCGGCGCACCCCCCGGCTTCTGCTCGGGCATGGACCTCAAGGCGTATCTCGCCGGTGAGTCGCCGTGGATCCCCGATCGCGGGTTCGCCGGCATCGCCCAGCGCGGTTCGCACAAGCCGCTGATCGCCGCCGTCGAAGGCTTCGCGATGGCTGGTGGCTTCGAGATCGCCCTCGCCTGCGACCTGATCGTCGCCGCCCGCGGCACCAGGTTCGCGATCCCGGAGGTCAAGCGGGGCCTTTTCGCGGGCGCGGGCGCCTTGATCCACCTGCCGCGACGCATTCCCCACAACATCGCGGTGGAGATGGCGCTCACGGGCGATCCGGTGCTGGCCGAACGCCTCTACGACTTCGGCCTCGTCAACCGTCTGAGCGAACCCGGTGGCGCCCTCGACGCAGCGCGCGAGCTCGCCGCGGCGATTATCGCCAACAGCCCGCTGGCGATCCGCACGACGAAGGAGGCTTTGCGGCGAAACCGTGACCTGGCGCTGGACGCGGCCTGGGAGCAGCAGAACGAGCTGTGGGCGACGATTTTCGCCTCGCCGGACGCGCGCGAGGGTGCCCTGGCGTTCGCCGAGAAGCGGGCGCCGAAGTGGCAGACGAGCTAGCGCAACGGCGTCGGCGCGGGCGCAAATAGGGAGAAACTTCCCCGCGGAATAGCCGTGTTTGCCCAAATCCGGCTTAAGCCCAGCTGGTAGAACACCGCCTGCTGAGCCTTCGTCGAAAGACACTCACGCCACTCCTGGCGGCCGCGTTGTGTGCGTCCGCCGCGATCGCCGCAAATGACCTGCAGAGCACCGCGGGTTCTGCGGCGCGCGTTCCGCCACGCCCGCATGTGCTCCTGGTTCGAGCCGACACGCAGATCACGGTCGGCAACAAACCGGCCGTGCGGCTGCCCGCCGAGCGCCGCGCCGCGGGGGCCCACGCCGCGGCGGTCGCCGCGACCGGGACCCGCCGCGCTGCACGCTGGGACGGCCCGCTCCGCTTGGCGTCGGCGCTCACCCGAACAGTGCGGGGAAGGGTCGCGAAGATCCTCCGCGATGGCTTCGCCGCCGCGCCGGCGAATGCTCCGCTCGCGGTCCAGCAGGCGATCTGGGCCGGAAACCAGCTGATCGGGCGGCCCTACTGGTACGGCGGCGGCCACGGAACGTTCATCTCCGACGGCTATGACTGCTCAGGCAGCGTGTCCTTCGCGCTCCACGGCGGGCACCTGCTGTCGGCGCCAATCGACTCGCTGCAGATGATCGACTGGGGCTACGGCGGCCGCGGCCACTGGATGACGATCTATACGAACGCCGGGCACGCCTTCCTCGAGATCGCAGGCATTCGTCTCGACACGAGCACCGCCGGCGATCCGGGGGGACTCAGCGGGCCGCGCTGGCGACCGCTGCTCGCCGATACCGCCGGCTTCGTGTCAAGGCATCCAGCCGGCTACTGAGCGCGCTGCGGCGCGACAGCGCAGCCCGTCGCCGCCGTGGGCGCGCAGCAGCGTCAAACGCCGGCCTGCGCCCTCGCCGCGAGCAGCGTGTTGCGCAGCAGGCAGGCGATCGTCATCGGTCCGACACCACCCGGCACCGGCGTGATCGCCGCGGCACGCTCGCGCACAGCGTCGAAGTCGACATCGCCGACGAGCCCCGATTCGAGGCGCGTGATGCCGACGTCGATCACGATCGCGCCCGGCTTGACCCACTCCGCAACGACCATCCGCGGGCGCCCAACGGCGGCGATCAGGATGTCCGCGCGGACACAGACTGCAGCGAGATCCCGCGTCCGCGAGTGGCAGACCGTGACCGTCGCGTTCTCGGCCAGGAGCAGCTGCGCCATCGGCTTGCCAAAGAGGTTCGAGCGCCCGATCACGACAGCCTCGGCACCCTCGAGCGGGGCCTGCACGCTGGCCAGCAGCTCGAGCACTCCGCTCGGCGTGCAGGGCCGCAAACCGTCGCGCCCGAGCGCGAGCAGACCGGCGGAGACAGGCGTCAGCCCGTCGACGTCCTTGGCCGCAGCGACGAGTCCGGTCAGCGCCGTGCCGTCGAGGTGGTCCGGCAGCGGCAGCTGGACGAGGACACCGCTGACCGCGGGATCGTCGTTCAGCTCGGCGATCAGCGCCGCCAGGTCGGCGCCGCTCACCGCCGCGCTCGGACGGTGGTCAAACGCGTTGATCCCGACCTCGGCGCAGGCCCGCTGCTTGCCGGCGACGTAGACGGCGCTCGCCGGGTCATCGCCAACCAGCACCGTCGCCAGCCCCGGCGCGTAGCCGTGCGTTGCGACGAACTCTGCGACGCCTAGCGCTACCTCTTCGCGGACCCGCGCTGCGACCGCTTTGCCATCGATGACAGTCGCGCTCACCGCCGGCTCATCGGTGCGTTGTCCAGCAGCTTGCGCTCCGAGCCGTCAGCGGCAAAGCGCACGACAACGATGCCCCCCGGTTCAAGACCGATGACGACACCATCGCCAAACGCGGCGTGTACGACGTCGTCGCCGACGCGGTAGCTGACCGCCGGCGCAGCCTCGCGGGTCCCTCCCGCGCTCGCCGCCGCCCAGCTGCCGGCGCCGCCGATCACCGCACGCCGACCGGCGCGGTCAAGGCCGGCCACCGGAGCGACGAAATCCTCGTCCCGATCGGTCAGCTCGACCGGCAGCTCGTCCAGAAACCGGCTGCGAAGGCCATAGCTTTCGGCGCCGAACAGCGTGCGCCGGCGGGCATAGGTGAAGGTGAGGTCGCGCATGGCGCGCGTGATTCCGACGTAGCAGAGGCGCCTTTCCTCCTCGAGCGAGCCCTCGTCGAGCGAGCGCGAATGGGGAAACACGCCCTCCTCGCAGCCGATGATGAAGACGATCGGGTACTCGAGCCCCTTGGCGTTGTGCAGCGTCATCAGCGTCACAAGACCCTGCTCGTCGACGCGGGTGTCGGCGTCGCTGACCAGCGCGACCTGCTGGAGGAAGACGTCGAGCGAGCGCTCCTCCGCCGTCGCGTCGAACTCGCGCGCGACGCCGACGAGCTCCTCGAGGTTCTCGATCCGCCCCTGCGCCTCAAAGGTCCGTTCGGCCTCCAGCGCGTCGAGGTAGCCGGAGCGCCGGAGCGCCGCCTCGAGCAACTCGCCGATCGGCGCGCCGCCTTGCGCGAGCAAGCGCAACTCGCCCATCGTGTCCATGAAGCGGCCGAGTGAGGCGATCGCCGCGCGGCCAAGCCCCGGCACCCGTTCGGCGTCGGCGGCAACGTCCCAGACCGCGTTTCCGAGCGTGCCGGCATGGACGACCAAGCGCGACAGCGACGTCTGCCCGAGACCGCGTCGCGGGCTGTTGGCGATCCGCATGAAGCTCACCTGGTCCGCCGGGTTGGCGAGCAGCGAGAGGTAAGCCAGCGCGTCCTTGATCTCGGCGCGCTCGTAAAACTTGGTCCCGCCGATCACCTGATAGGGCACCTCGGCGCGCACCAGCGCGTCCTCGAGCACCCGTGACTGCGCGTTCGTGCGATAGAAGACCGCGACCGACGAGCGCGACACGCCTTCGTCGGCGAGCCGATCGAGCTCACCGACGACATAGCGCGCCTCGGCGTGCTCATCGGCCAGCACACGGACCTTGATCGGATCACCCTCGCCGACCTCGGTCCACAGGTCCTTCGCCACCTGGTTGCGGTTATGGGCGATCACGGCGTTGGCCGCCGAGAGAATCGTCTGTGTCGAGCGGTAGTTCTGCTCGAGCTTGACGACGTGCGCGTCCGGGAAATCCTGCTCGAAGTCGAGGATGTTGCGGATGTCGGCGCCGCGGAAGCCGTACACCGACTGCGCGTCGTCGCCAACGACGGCGAGGTTGCGACGCTCGCCGGCCAGCAGCGCCAGCCAGCGGTACTGCGCGTGGTTGGTGTCCTGATACTCGTCGACGAGCACATGGTGGAAGGTCTGCTGGTAGCGCTCGCGTACCTCGGGGAAGAGCTCGAGCAGGTTGACCGCGCGCACCAGCAGGTCGTCGAAATCCATCGCGTTGAAGCGCAGCAGCTCGCGCTCGTAGACCTCGTAGGCCTCGGCGACGGTCTGCTCGAAGTAGGAGTCGACCAGGGAGCGGTACTCGGCGGCGTCGCGCAGGCGGTTCTTGGCGTCGGAGATCTGGCTGTGCACGGCGCCCGGCGTAAAGCGCTTGGGGTCCGCGTTCACGGCGTCGAGGCTGTACTTGACGAGCCGCCGCGCGTCGGCCTGGTCATAGATCGTGAACTGGCGGGTATAGCCGAGCCGGCTCGCCTCCGCCCGCAGCATCCGCGTGCACGCGGCGTGGAACGTGAGCACCCACATCCCCCGCGTGCTGTGACCGAGCAGCAGCTCGACGCGCTCGCGCATCTCGAGCGCCGCCTTGTTGGTGAAGGTGATCGCGAGCAGCTCGTCACGGCGCACCTGCCCGCTGTGAATCAGGTAGGCGACGCGATGTGTCAGCACACGCGTCTTGCCGCTGCCGGCGCCGGCGAGGATCAGCAGCGGCCCCTCGCCGTGCGTCACAGCTTCGCGCTGCGCCGGATTCAGACCGTCGAGCAGCGTCTCGATGCGCTGCTCCTGAACGCTTGTCGTGGCCACTGATGGAGCATAGATGGGTGGGCGGCCAGCGTCTGAGCGTTGCCGCTCGCTGCCAGCTCCGGCTTGATCTGGGGTGTGCGCGCGGCGCGTGGGCGGGCGCTTCACGACGAGAGCGCGATCCGCGCCTGCGCTCTAACCGCCCGCTGGGTTGCGTCCCTGCACGGGGCGCAACGGATGGCCATTCGTCTCCGCGCCGTTTGGCGAAGGCGGCTCGCCTTCGCGCTCGCCGACCATCCGCTCGAGCTCGGCGACGCGGGCGGAGAGCACGCGCATCGCGTCGGCGACCGGGTCCGGCAGGTGGATCCAATCGGCATCGGGGCCCTCGACGCGGCGGCCGTCGACGCGCACCGGGTGTCCCGGCACGCCGACAACCGTGGCGTTCGGGGGAACGTCGATGACGACGACGCTGTTGGCGCCGATTTTCGCTCCGTGACCGATCGTGATCGGTCCGAGCAGCTTGGCGCCGGAGCCGATCGTCACGTTGTCCTCGACCGTGGGGTGGCGCTTGCCGGTCGAGAAGCCGGTGCCGCCAAGCGTCACGCCCTGATAGAGCGTGACGCCGTTGCCGATGCTGGCGGTCTCGCCGATCACGACGCCCGAGCCATGGTCGATGAATAGACCCTCGCCGATACTGGCCGCGGGATGGATCTCGATCCCGGTCAGGGTCCTTGCGGCAAACGCGAGCGTCCGCGGCAGCACCGGCACACCGGCGCCGTGCAGCGCGTGCGCGAGGCGGTGCACGAGAAGCGCCTGGATGCCGGGCCAGGTCGCGAGCATCTCGATCGCCCTGACGCCGCGCGCGGCTGGGTCGCGCTGGCGCGCAGCGTTGAGGTCCGCGCGAACCTCGCGGGCGACGCGGCCGAGCAAATCGACTCCGGGCATGCCATAGAGCCTAGCGCCCACAACAGGCGAGGAAATCAGCCTCGTCGCTAGACGGCGAAGAAAGGCGTCGAGATGTAACGCTCGCCTGAATCCGGCACGACCACGACGATCCGCTTACCCGCCGATTCGGCTCGCGCGGCGACCTCGAGCGCGCCGGCGAGCGCCGCGCCACCGGAGATCCCGGCGAGGATCCCCTGCTCGCGCGCGACGAGTCGGGCGACCTCGACGGCGCGCTCGTCGGTGACGGTGATCACCTCGTCGAGCAGCTCGCGGTTGAGCACCGCCGGCACAAAGCCGGCCCCGATCCCCTGGATGCGGTGCGGGCCGGGCCGCCCGCCACTGAGCACCGGTGAGGCCGCAGGCTCGACGGCGATGATCTGGCAGCGCGGGTTGCGCGCCCGCAGCACTTCGCCGACGCCGGTGATCGTGCCGCCGGTGCCGACGCCGGCGACGAGCACATCGACGCGGCCGTCGAGGTCGGCGAGGATCTCCGGTCCCGTAGTCTCGCGATGGACTTGCGGATTGGCCGGGTTGGAGAACTGGTCCGGGAGAAAGAAGTCGTCACTGCGCGCCAGTGCGCGCGCCGCCTCGACCGCCTCCGTCATCCCCCCCATCGACTCGACCAGCTCGACGCGTGCGCCGTACTGGCGCAGCAACGCCGCTCGCTCGCGGCTCATCCCCTGCGGCAGCGTGACGACCAGCTCATAGCCCTTGGCCGCGCAGACGAGTGCGAGCGCGATTCCGGTGTTGCCGCTGGTCGCCTCGACAATCGTCGTGCGCCCCGGCTCGATCGTGCCATCGCGCTCGGCCGCCGCGATCATCGCGAGGCCGATGCGGTCCTTGACGCTGCCGCCGGGGTTTGAGGCCTCGAGCTTGCCGAAGAGCTCCGCCCCGGTTGCGATCGTCGTCGCGGCGATGAGCTCGAGGCGAACCAGACGCGTTGAGCCGATGCACTCCGTAATGTCGACCGGGATTCGCCCCATAACGCAAATCTAGCCATTTGCGGGTGGAGCAGGAACGCCGATGCACGCGGCCACTGCTCAGGGAAGCGCAGAGGCGGACTCCGCGATTGCCAGCATCTGCGCGTTCGTCAGGCTGTTAAAGATCGTGTTGCTCACCCAGTAGAGGTCCTTGCCGCTGATCCAGCCGATGTCGTGGTAGCTCGAACCGTCGAGCACGAACATGTAGCGTCGCGCGCCGATCGGGGAGCTCGGCGCCGAGCGGAAGAGCGGCGGGTCGGTCCAGTTGATCCCTTCGATCCCGTAGTAGCCGCCGTCCGCCGAGTCGTCGGTCCAGGTCACGCGGTAGCCGGAGTAGCTCAGCCCGGCGTAGGCCGCGGGCTCGGGCACATGGATCTTGTAGGCGTAGAAGTCCGAAGCGTCCTCCTGGCTGCCATCGATCGAGGTGAGCGCGGGGAGCTCGACGGGGAACGGCACGCGCACCGACAGCACGAGCGCCTGCTGGGTCACGTAGGACGGTGTCTGGATCAGCCCGGCCGGCGGGGCGAGTGGCGCACCGTGGTGGTGGCGCTTCTTCGCCCTGCGCGAATGCGGAAGCGTCACCGTGGTGGTGCCGTAGAGGAAACTCTTGACGATCGCCTGGATCTGCGCCGGCGTCTCGGTCTGCTCGCTGCCCTCCGGTCCCGCCACCGCCGCGTTCTCCGGGAAAGGCACCTGGCGTACGGGCCCATTGGCTGCGGCCTCGGCGTCCTCGATCAGGCGCAACACGGCGTTAGAGCCGCGGATGTTCGTCCCGAGCCCGGAACCGACAGCGTCGATGACCTTCTGCAGCTTCCCCGGATTGGTCAGCAGCGAGGTGATCCCGAGCTGCTGCTTTGCCTGGCGCAGGAAGTCCTGCTCGCGCGCGTCGCGTGCAAAGGTCGAGTCGGTCTCGCGAAAACGCGTATACGCAAGCGCCTGGTAGCCGCACAGCGGCTGGTAGCCCGGTTCGATGTCGATCGCCATCGAACCGCTGTCCGGCGGCGTGTAAAAGTAATGATCGACGTCGATGTAGACGCAGCCAAGCTGATCGACGACGTCGGCAAAGCTCTGGAAGTTCATTACGATGACGTCGTTGATCGGGATGTTGAGCAGGTTCCGTATCACCTCCAACGACTCCGCCGGGCCGCCGAAGGTGAACGCCGAGTTGATCTTGTAGTCGATGTACTCTCGGCCGTCGATCGAGAAGGTCACCTCGAGGTCACGCGGCACCGACATCACCGTCGTCTGCCCTCGCCCGGGATCGAGCCGCACCAGCATGATCGAGTCCGAGTGCGGCGGGTCGGCGGCGTCGATCGCAACGGTCGACTCAACGCGGCTGTCCGACCCGAGCACCAGGATCGTGACCGGCGCGCCGGCCTTCGCTTTGGTGAGCGCCTTCGACTTCACCAACACGCCGCGCGAGAAAGCGTCCGAGACGACGCCGACCACTTCGAAAACGGTTGTCGCCGACGCGATCGTCGCCGCCAGCACGATCGCGATGCAGCCGCCCAGCAATCGCAGGATCAGCCGACGTCTCGAGCGCGACGAAGAACGATCCCGCAAGAGCTTCACAAGGCTATTTCATCAGTCTCTCGCTCCGAGCTCCATAAGGATCTCGATGTAGTCATCGACGCGCCGCCGCACGCCGACGCCCGTCGTAGCGATCAGGCTGCGTTTGCCGAGAGCAGCCGCCTCGGGAGCGTGTCGTCTGTGTGGCGGCGGCGCCTAGAATCGGGGCTGTGCCGTGGAGCGGGTTCGCGCCGTGCGAGGCGATCTTTTTTGACCTTGATGACACGCTGATCGACTTCGACGGCGGCATCGACGAATGCTGGCAAGCGGTCTGTGCTGAGGCTGCTGGGCCTGGCGCTGGGTTCTCGGCGCGCGAGTTGCGCGCGGCGATCACGCGTGTCGCTGGCTTTTACTGGTCTGATCCAGAACGCCACCGCATTGGGCGTGCCGACCTGATGGCGGCGACGCGCGCGATCGTCGGCGAGGCGCTCGACGGCCTGGGGGCCTCGAACGAGGCGTTGGCAGCCCAGCTTGCTGCGCGCTACCGAACCCTCCGTGACGATGGCCTCGTGCTCTATCCGGGCGCCGTGGAGCTGCTCGACGAGCTTATCTCGGCCGGTCACACGCTCGGCGTGATCACCAACGGCGAGGCGGCGCTGCAGCGCGCAAAGCTCGAACGGTTCAACCTGATCGGCTACTTCACCTATGTGGGGATCGAAGGCGAGGCGGGCGTCGGCAAGCCCGATGCCGAGGCTTACTGGCGCGCGCTGCAGAGCCTCGGCTGTGCTCCCGCCGACTCCTGGATGATCGGCGACAACCTCGAGTGGGACGTGCTCGGCCCGCAACGCCTGGGGCTACGAACGGTCTGGATCGACCGCCACGCACGCGGCTTACCCGAGAACACCACCGCACGACCCGACCACATCACCAAGAGCGTCGCCGAGCTAGCCGCCGCGCAGCGATAGCAAGCTCGCTCGCCGATGGTCGTCAGGACCAGGGCGTGCCGGTCTCGGGTGTCGGCGGCAGCGGGTGCGCGAGGGTGGGCGCACCTGTCAGGGGGGCGAACGGAACGCTGCCGGGCTCTTTGCGAGCGCGCAGATCGAAGTAGAGCGCGACCGACACTGCGATCGCAACCGGTGCGAAAACCGCTTGCACAAGGACAATCACCAGGACCTGAACGAACGTGACGCTCGCCACGCTGCCGTTAACGCGCAGCAGCAGTTCGACCAGGATGATGGGACCGCCAGCCATTACGCCGCCGGCAACGACTGCGCTGAACGTGTGCCCGAAGTGGCCCTTTGCCAGCTCGCGTGATCGTTTGAGCGCCGCGCCGCCCCGGCGATCCTCGACGACGAGCACAGGAAGCGCGACGGCGAGGACTGTGCTGGCGTAGATGCCCGGGACAAGCAGCGCGACAAAGCCGACGAACACCGCGACGACGACAAGGATCGACAGCCAAAGGGTCGCACCGAACCGGCGCAGAGCAAAGCTCAGCGCTTCGTCCGGCTGCGCTTGCCGACCAAATGCCGTCTCGCTGAAGATGCGCAGGGCGGCGGCGGTCACGAGAGCCGAGGCCAGAAACATGAGCGCCACCATGAGCCACCGCGCGTCCAAGTAACCGGTCGCGGAGCCGTCCGGTGCGTAGATCTTCCCGTTGAGCACTGTCGATCCCGCAGGAGCAGCCGAAACGACCGCCATAAAGCCCAGCAACGCGGGCGCTGCTGAGAGTGGTACCAAAACAGCCCAGAGCCTCCAGGCGCTAGTGGCGTAGAGGCGCAGGCCCTGTTGGACCGGCGAAGTCCACCGCCGATCGAACTGGAGACGCCCAGGTGTTTGCGTGTCGTTCATAGGCCTTAAGTTGGGCTGGCAACGCCGGTACTGCCGGTAGCGCCAGCAACACCGGGAACACCGGGAACACCGGTGCCCGGCGTGCTCCTGAGCGCGCTCTCGGTACAGGCCTCGAGCTCCGCCGCGTCAGGGTCGCCGCGACCGTTCGCGATGCTTTCGTCGATCGACACCAGCCGCGCATACGACACGTGCGCTTCGACGCATGCAAGGGCGGCAGCGCAGTAGCTGCTCGCCGTCGACTGCGTCCATGCAGTCGGCGTGTGCGCCTCGCAACCCGCAGTGAACTGCTGCGCGACGGCCGCCGAATACGGTTTGCCGGCACCGGCGCTCGAACCGCCGGCGGTCGCGACCATCGCGATCGCGATTATGGCTAGCAGCGCTGTCGCCGCAGAGAGCATCTTCAGAGCCGACCATCCCTTGGCGGGCCGAATATCAACGCGCGGGGTAGCTACCGACGGCGCAAGCGGCTTCGTAAATGCATCCCAATTCTCCGCCTCGACCGGGGTTCCCGGTCGTCGGCTGTCTCCACCGGCTTCCATTTAGGTGCGGTATCGACCGCTCGCCGAACTCCTATGAGGCGCGGAGAGCCAGGTTGCACGCATACCCGACGCGGCACCTCGGTCTCACCGCTCCGCGTCGCGCGGAGCAGGAGCGTGGCGGCGGTGTGCTGCTCGCGGCGCACCTGCCGTTCCTGGCTGCCCGCCCCGGGGGTACGTTCAGATGTAATACATCGCCGTGGCGGCGTCGCGCTCCTCGCGCTCGATCAGCTCGGCGAGCGTGACCCCACGCAGAACCTCGCGGGCCGCGCTCGCGGCGTCCTCGAATACCCCGGACGCACCGGCATCGAGACGACCGTCGAGCAGCTCTACGACTTCAAGGACGGTGATCGTCGCCGGGTCTCGGGCGAAGGCGTAGCCCCCCTTGGCACCGCGGAACGAGCGCAGCACGCCTGCCCGCCGCAGCACTGAGAACAGCTGCTCGAGGAACTGCACGGGTATTTCGCGCCGTCGCGCAAGCTCGGCGATCGGCACCGGGCCGGACTGCGCCGAGCGTCCGAGTTCGGTCAGTGCCCGAACCGCATAGGGCGACTTCGTCGTGATCGAAAGCACGCGAGCACGATCCTAGCGGCGCGCCCGGGTGCGACGATTGCTGCTAGAGCCAGCCGCGCTCCGTCGCGATCAGCACGGCTTGTGCGCGATCGACGGCGCCGAGCTTGCCGTACACGTTGTGCAGGTGCGTGCGCACCGTGCTCGTCGACAGGGTGAGGTCCTGCGCGATCTGCTTGTAGACCTTGCCTTCGGCGAGCAGGCGCAGGACGTCACGCTCACGGTTTGACAGTGGGCAAGCTTCGACGACACGCCGGCGTCCGGCGCCGGAGGGCTGCGGAAGGTCGAAGAGAACGGCGCGCAGCTCGCTCGAGCCCACCCCGGCCGAGCGCGCGACGCGCAACATGTCGGCCGGCGAGATCGGGTCATCGTGGACGTAGTGAGCGAGCATGTCGGCAAGGCGGACGAGCGCGGCGTCGCCGTCGACTTCATCGGAGTGATGGCGCTCGATCGAGGTCGCCAGCGACTTTGGCAGGCCCCAACGTCTGGCGAGCACGCCGCCGACGACGGCGTGATCGACCCCCAGCTCGCGTCGCTCGCGCTGCACGCGCTCCTCGGGGGTCCGCGCGTCGCGGTGCACCGACGCCGGATAACCGGTGTAGGCCTGCATCAGCACGAGCTTTCCGATGTCGTGCAGCAGCGAAGCAACGATCAGGCGGTCACGATCGGGATAGCCGATCGCCACGGCGAGCAGCTCGGCTGCCGCGCGTGTCGCCAGCGCGTGCAAGCGGAAGCGATCCGGAGTCGCCTCCCAGGTCGCGCTGCGCTCGAAGTAGTCGAACGTCCGCATTCGTTCCGCCAGGGCCTGAACCGACTCGGGCGTGAGAATGCGAACGGCATCGGGGATGTTCTCGACGCGTGCGCTGCCGCGCACCGGAAGATCATTGGCCACGCGCAGCACAGCGACTACAAGCGCGATGTCGGATTCGACGGTCTCGACGACATCGGCAAGCGGGACACGGTGGCCGCTGACAAGAGCGAGCAGCCGGTTGCGGGATTCAGCGAGGGCCGGAAAGCCCTCAAGTGCATCGAATGCAGCGGTTAGTCGCCGCCCGTGGCCCTCCCCTGGCCGCGCCTCGAGCAACTCCGCGGGTGCCTGTTTGGCAGCGGCGGCAGCCACGGATTGGTTTGCTGGCATTGACGGTTCTCTCTTCTGAGTTGAAGTCCCGCGCTACGCATCCGTGCGCGCGGTGCCGCCAGGTCCGGCCCCGGCCGCCACAGCAATCATCGGCAGGCCTTGGTCAAACGTTTACCCCAGTGCGCGGTCAATTCGCGCCAGCGTCTCCTCGCGCCCAAGCAGCGCAACTGTCTCGAAGATCCCCGGCGAGACCGCACGGCCCGCTAGGGCCACTCGCAGGGGTTGATAAACGGCACTCGGCTTCAGCCCACGCCGCGCCACGACGGCGGCGAGTGCAGCCTCAACGCTCGGCTCGTCAAACGGGTCGGGAACCCCCCCGAGGACCTCGCGCAGCTCGGCGAGAATCGCTTTCCCGGGTCCGTCAAGCCAGCGCGCACGAGCCGCCGGATCTTCGCTGGGTCCGTCGTACACGAACCCGACCAACGGCCAGAAGTCAGCGAGCGTCTGCAGCTTCTCGGCGCTGATCGCGACCGCCGGCGCGAGCCCGTCGCGGCCGTAGAACTGCTCGAGCAAAGCCGTCAGCTCGGCCAGCGAGAGCTGGCGCATGTAGCGGCCGTTGAGCCAGCGCAGTTTCTGCTCATCAAATTGCGCCGGGTTGCGCTGTACGCCCGCGATGTCGAAGCGCTCGATCAGCTGCTGCGTCGAGAGAATTGTCTCGTCGTCGCCGGCGCCCCAGCCGAGCAGCGCGAGATAGTTACGAATCGCCGCCGGCAGGTAGCCGGCGTCGCGCAACTCCTGGACCGATGCCGCACCGTGGCGCTTGGAGAGCTTCTTACCGTCGGGCCCATGCAGCAGCGGCAGGTGCGCGTAGCGCGGAGGCGTCGCGCCGAGCGCCGCGATCACCAGCAGCTGCTTGGCGGTGTTCGTCAGATGATCGTTGCCGCGCACGACATGGGTGATCTCGGCGTCGAGGTCGTCAACCGCTACCGCGAGGTTGTAGAGCGGCGTGCCGTCGGCTCGCGCGATCACGAGGTCGTCGAGCGAGCGGTTCGGCGAGCGCACCTCGCCGACGACGAGATCGTCGAGCACGGTGTCGCCCTCGTCGGGCACCCGTAGTCGCACCGCCCCGTGATCTTCAGCCTCACCACGGAAGCCGCGCTCGTCGCCGTGGCGCGCCTTCCAGGCCTTGACGTCCTCGGCGGTCGCCCCTGAGCGGTACGCGCGCCCCGTTTCAAGCAACTTGGCGACAGCTTCACGGTGGGCTTCCTCGCGCTCGGACTGGAAGATCGGCCCCTCGTCCCAGTCGAGCTCGAGCCAGCGCAGCGCATCGAGGATCTGCGCGACGTTTTCCGGCGTCGAGCGCTCGCGGTCTGTATCTTCGATACGCAGCAGGAGACGCCCGCCCGCGCCGCGCGCGAGCAGCCAGTTAAACAGTGCCGTGCGGGCGCCACCGATGTGCAGCGCGCCGGTCGGTGAAGGAGCGAAGCGAACTCTCATGGCACGCGCAGCATGCTAGTCGGCGCACACGTCTCGCCCGCAGGCGGGCTTTGGCGGGCGGTCGAACGTGGCAGCGCGCTCGGAGCAAAGTCGATCCAGATCTTCAACCAGTCCCCACGCCAATGGCGCCCGACGTCCTACAGCGAGGAGGACTTCGAGCGCTTCGACACGGCGCTCGGGGAAAGCGAGATCGGCGCCGTGCTGATTCACGCCGTCTATCTCGTCAACTGCGCTTCCGACGATCCCGACATCCGGGCGAAGTCGCTCACATCGCTGACCCACTCGCTAAGGGTCGGCGACCGTATGGGCGCGCACTGCGTGGTCGTCCACCCGGGCTCGGCGAAGACCGGACACGTCGGTGATGCGATCAAGCGCGCCGGCGAAGTTTTCGCCGCCGCCCTCGCCGACTCCGAGCGCTGCCCGCTGCATCTCGAGAACACCGCCGGCGCAGGCGGCACGCTCGGGCGTTCCTTTGACGAGCTCGCCGCGCTCCGCGACGCCGGCGGCGCGCACGAGCGCCTTGGCATCTGCCTCGACTCGTGCCATCTCTTTGCCTCGGGCTATGACATCCGCACGCCGCAAGGGCTGGCCGGAGTCCTCGACGACTGCGAGCGCGCCGTCGGGCAAGGACGGGTCGGTTCGCTGCACCTGAACGACTCCCAAACCCCGCTCGGCTCCCAACGCGACCGTCACGCCAACATCGGCCAGGGCGAACTTGGCCTGGAGGGAGCGCGCGCGTTCGTCAACGAGCCGCGCTTCGCGCGCCTACCCTGCGTGCTCGAAACACCAGGCCCCGACCGCACCGGCCCGACGGCTGAGGAGGTCGCGCTCGTGATCGGACTGATGGGCTAAGTTAGCCTCTAGACGGCCAAAGACCAGGAAGGACTCGATGGAAAAGAAGTGGTGGACGCTCATAGCGGTATGTACCGGCGTGTTCATGCTGCTGCTCGACATCACGGTCGTCAACGTGGCGCTGCCTTCGATCCAGCGATCGCTGCACGCGTCGTTCAGCGACCTGCAGTGGGTGATCAACGCGTACTCGCTCACGATCGCGGCATTCCTTCTTACCGCAGGCGTCGTCGGCGACATCTTCGGCCGGCGGATCGTCTTCGCCGCAGGGCTGACGGCCTTCTGCGTTGCCTCGTTCGTCTGTGGCCTGTCGAGCTCGGCGGTGATGCTTGACGTTGCGCGCGCCGTACAGGGCATCGGCGGCGCAATCATGTTCGCCACCTCTCTGGCGCTGATCGCCGGGGCCTTCAGTGGCAAGGAGCGCGGGACCGCGTTCGGGATCTACGGCGCCGTGCTCGGTGGCGCCGTCGCGATCGGACCGCTTGTCGGCGGCGCATTGACCAGCGGTCTCGGCTGGCGCTGGATCTTCTTCGTCAACGTACCGATCGGCATCGCCGCCGTCGCGATCACACTCTCTCGCGTCGAGGAGTCGGCCGATCCGACCAAGCGGAGGATCGACTGGATCGGATTCGTCACTTTTTCGCTCTCGCTGTTTCTGCTCGTGCTGGCGCTGGTACGAGGCAACGACGAGGGCTGGGGAAGCACCGAGATCGTCGGCTTGCTCGCCGGCGCCGCCGCGCTGATGGCGGTGTTCCTATTCGCGGAACTGCGTCAGTCGGATCCGATGCTCGACCTCGCGCTGTTCAAGCGACCAGCGATGCTCGGCGTGTCACTGTCCACGTTTGCGCTGGCGTCGTCGATTTTCGCAATGTTCCTCTACATGACGCTCTACATCCAGGACGTCCTTGGCTACGGTCCGCTTGCCGCCGGCTTGCGGTTCCTGCCGATTACCCTGCTCGCCTTCATAGCAGCGCCGATCGCGGGAAAGCTCACCGTGCGCTTCCAGTCGCGTTTTCTGCTCGGCACCGCGATGCTGGCGGTCGCGGTCGGCCTCGCCCTGATGACGGGGATCAATGCGAGCTCCTCGTGGACTGTGTTCTTGCCCGGGTTCGTGGTCGCCGGCGTCGGCATCGGCATGGCCAACCCGGTGATCGCCTCGGCTTCGGTCTCGGTCGTCCCGCCGCAGCGAAGCGGAATGGCGTCCGGCTCCTCGAACACGTTTCGCTCGGTCGGGCTGGCGACCGGCATCGCCGTACTGGGCGCGGTGTTCCAAACCCAGATCCATAGCAAGGCCTTCGCCGCGCTCGCGAGCACAGCGACTGGCAGGCAGCTGGTCGCGCACGCCGGCCATACGCTGAACACGGCGTTCATCGAGGGCGGCGTACGGGCCGTCGCGGCCGCGCTTCACTCGGCGAGCGAGAGCGGCGTCCTGTTGCACGCATACCGAGTCGGTTTCACCGCCACGCTCGACGACCTCACGCGCATCGCCGCCGTTATCGCCTTCCTCGGCGCGCTCGCCGCAGTACTGCTCATTCGCCAGCGCGATTTCGTCCCGAGCTACGCCCCCGCGCCCGCCGGCGCACCCGCTCCTGCGCCCGCCGAGGGGCTTTGACGCGAGCGCGAACGGTCGGGCGCGCGTAGTCGCGTCAGGGAGAAGGCCTCCAGGAAGCCAGAAAGCCACCCATGAACGCGGACATCGAAAACGCACTCGCTCACGACAGGACCGTCGACATCACGACGATCGGGCGACGCTCCGGTAGCCCGCGGCGACTGGAGATCTGGTTCCACAACCTCGACAGCGGCATCTACATCAGCGGCCTGCCGGGCCGGCGAGGCTGGTACGCGAACCTCCTCGAGCACCCCGATTTCACCTTCCACGTCAAGGAGAGCACCCAGGCCGACCTCCCGGCCCGCGCTCAACCGGTCACTGAGCCGGGGCAGCGCGCCACCGTGCTCGCTGAACTGCTTCCCAAGATAGGACGAATGAGCGAGTACGACGACTGGCTCGCAGGAAGCCCGATCGTCGAGGTCGAGTTCCTCGACACGAAGTGAGAGTGCCGCCAGACCGTCGGCCTGCCGGCTGCACCGGGATCGGGCTCAGGCGACGAGTCGCGCCGGCGTGCCGAGCAGTTGTTCGAGCTCGGCGCGCAGGCTGACACTCGGTTCGACGCGGTACTCCGGGCCGAGCCGCCAGCTCGTTTCGCCGAGCTCGACGACGACCTCGGACTTGCCGGGGAAGGCAGCCAGCACATGCTTGAGATCGGCCAGGAACTCGGGGCTGCGGCGCTCCTCGCTGAGCTGCACGTGGACGAGCTTCGGACGCGAGGCCTCGCGCACGAGCGTACTGGCGCGCGCTACCTCTGCGGCGTCGGGCTGAAAGGGCTCGATCGTCTGCGCGACGACCGTCGTCTTCTCGCCCTCCTTCTGATCGACGCGCCCGCGGACGAGGACGATCGCATCGACCTCGAGGCTCCCCTCCAGGCGCTCGAGTGAGCTGCCGAAGACCAGTAGCTCGAGCTGTCCTTCGAGGTCGTCGAGCGTCGCGAACATCATCTCGGTCCCCGTCCGGGTGCGAATCTTCCGCGCCTGGGTGATGATCCCGCCGACCGTCACACTCTCCTTGTCGGGCTTTGCGGAGACCTCCGCGAGCGTGCAGTCGACTGCGAGGCGCAGCGCGTCGCGGACCGCTTTCAGCGGGTGCGCCGATATGAAGAGCCCGATCGCCTCCTTCTCGACGGCTAGCAGCTCGTGCTGGTCGAACTCGCGCGTGGAGATCGGCGGGCGACTCGACGCGAAGGCCAATGAGGGCCCACCCGAGTCGCCCAGGTCAAAGATCGAGGCCTGTCCGATCAGCGCGTCCTGCTGGGCTTTCTGGCCCGCCCCCTGCGCCTGTTCGAGGACCTCGAGCATGCCCCGGCGCGTCGCGCCGGTGGAGCCTAAGGCGCCGCACTTGACGAGCGCCTCGATCGCCTTCTTGTTGACGGCGCGGCCGTCGACGCGTTCGCAGAAGTCCCACAACGAGCCGAACACGCCGCCTTCATCGCGGGCCCGCTTGATCGCCTCCACGGCCTGGTAGCCGACACCCTTGACGGCATCGAGGCCGAAGCGGATGTTGCCGCCACTGACCGTGAACTCGTGGTCTGAGACGTTCACGTCGGGCGGCAGGATCTCGATCCCCATCTCCTCACAGCGCGCGACGAAGAACGGCACCTTGTCCTTCGTCGACATCACCGAGGAAATCAGCGCCGCCATGTATTCCGCTGGGTAGTTGGCCTTCAGCCAGGCCGTGCGGTATGAGATCAGCGCGTAGCAGGCGGCATGGCTGAGGTTGAATGAGTAGTCGGCGGAGCGCTCGTTCGTGTTCCAGAGAAAGTCGATCACCTTGTCGCTCGTCCCGCTGGCGCGACAGCCCTCGACGAACTCGGGCTTCAGCGCCGCCATCGCCGCTCGGTTCTTCTTGCCGATTGCCTTGCGCAGATCGTCGGCTTTGGCGCCCGAGAAGCCTGCGATCTCCTTGGAGATCTGCATCGCCTGCTCCTGGTAGAGGATCACGCCCATCGAGGAGCGAAGGATCGGCTCGAGCCGCGGGTCGGGGTAGTCGATCGTCTGCGGATCATGCTTGCCGCGCGCGTAGGTTGGGATCTGGTCCATCGCGCCTGGGCGGTAGAGCGCACCGAGCGCCACGACGTCGTCGAAGCAGTCAGGCCTGACCTTCTTGAGCGCCTCGCGCATGCCGTCGGACTCGAACTGAAAGACGCCAACCGAGTCCCCTCGCGCGAGCATCTCGTAGGTCTTCACGTCGTCCAGCGGCAGGCTCGCCATGTCGGGCCGCGCGCCGCTCGAGCGCTCGATGATGTCGAGGGCGTCCTCGATCACGTCGAGGTTGCGAAGCCCGAGGAAATCGATCTTCAGCAGGCCGATCTCCTCGATCGGCTTCATCGAGAACTGCGTGACAGTGCGGTACTGGCGCTCGCCGTCCTCGCCGGTCCCGGCGTCCGCGAGCTGCAGCGGCACGATGTCGGTCAGCGGCCGGTCGGCGATTACGACTGCGGCGGCGTGGATCGACGCGTTGCGCACGATCCCCTCGAGGCCACGCGCTATGTCGATGATCTCGCGCGCGGTGTCGTCGATGTCGTAGAGAGCGCGCAGCGGCTCGCCGGGCTTGAGGCAGTCCTCGAAGCTCGGCGCCCGGCCCTGCTGAGGGTCGGGAATCAGCTTCGCGAGCCTGTCACCCTGCCCGTAGTCGTGGCCGAGGACGCGCGCGGCGTCACGCGTCGCCTGCCGGGGGAACATCCGGCCAAACGTGACGATGTTGGCGACCGACTCGCGGCCGTATTTCTCGACGACGTAGCGCATCACGCGCTCGCGCCCGCGGACCGAGAAATCGATGTCGATATCAGGCATCGAGACGCGCTCGGGATGCAGGAAGCGCTCGAACAAAAGGCCGTAGGCGAGCGGGTCGACGTCGGTGATGCGCAGACCGTAGGAGACGATCGAGCCGGCGGCCGAGCCGCGGCCAGGACCTACCGCGATCCCATTGCTCTTCGCGTAGTGGACGAAGTCCCAGACGATCAGGAAGTAGGCGCTAAAGCCCATGCGGTCGATCACCTCAAGCTCTGACTCCATCCGCTCGATTACCGCCGCCGGCGGCGGGTCGCCATAGCGCTCGCACATCCCGGCCGTCACGAGCCGGCGCAGGTAGCTTGCCTCGGTCTCGCCTTCGGGTACCGGGTAGGCCGGAATCAGCTGACGGTCGAGTTCGATCGCGACGTTGCAGCGCTCTGCGATCTCGAGCGTGCTCTCGAGCGCCTCCGGCCACTGCGCGAAGGCGCCCGCCATCTCGGCGGAGTCCTTGAGGTAGTACTCGTTGGTCGCGAACGTCATTTTGGGAACTTCGAGCGTGCTCTTTGTCTGAACGCAGAGCAGCGCGGCGTGGTGGCGGTAGTCGTCGCGTCGCAGGTAGTGCACATCGCCGGTGCCGACCAGCGGGCGGGCGAACTCACGCGCCATGCGCACGATCTCCTCGTTGCAGCGCTCCTGGAGATCGAGGCCGTTCTTCTGCACCTCGAAATAGACGTTGTCGGCACCGAGCGCGCCGATCAGCTGATCGATGTGCGCGCGACCTTCGTCGAGCCTGCCCTCAGCGATCCGTGTGCACAACCGTGAGGCCAGGCAACCGCTCAGCGCAATCACACCCTCGCCGTAGCGTTCGATCTGGGCCATGTCGACACACGGACGGCCGCGCTGCAGGCCTTCGAGGAAGCCAGCGGAGGAAAGCTTGACGAGGTTGCGGTAGCCCTCGTTGGAGGACGCGAGCAGCGTCAGGTGGTTACGCTCGATGCGCTTACCCGGGGAGGCGAGCGCCGCGTGGTCGTCGACGAAGTAGACCTCGCAGCCGACGATTGGCTTGATCCCCGCTTTCTTGCAGGCCTTGTAAAGCTCGACCGCACCGTTCATCACGCCGTGGTCGGTGAGACCGAGCGCGGGCTGCTCGAACGCCGCCGCGCGCTCCACCAGGCCCTCGATCTTGCACGCGCCGTCGAGCAGCGAGTACTCGGAGTGGACGTGCAGGTGGGCGCAAGCGTGCTCGGGCATCGACTCTGCTGATCCTAGGCCCAGCACCAGACGGGGCCGATGCGATTACCGCTACGTGCGGATGCTCTCGTGGCCACCAGCCGAGCAGGTCAATGCGACGTCAAAGACGACTGAACGGGAGGTGCCTGAGAGCCCCTCCCGTGGTCCGCAGCAAAGTGCGTCCCGCACAGATCCTAGCTCTCCCAGAGCGCTTTACTCGCCGCAGGGCCTCGGTCGCAGTCGCGGGCGGGTCGGCGGGTGAGCTGCCCGTTCAGCCCGCCGCGATGACGGCCACTTCCTTGCCTGCGGGCCGCTCCGGCGTTGCGTTCAAGGCGCTCGTCCGGGGGAAGAAGATCGCAGCGAGCAGGACGCCGGCTAGCGCGACGGCGCCGGACACGATCAGCGCGAGGTCCATGCCGCTGACGAACGCAGCGCGCGCGGAATCAAGCAGTGCGCTCGAGTGGATCTGCGCGGCGGCGGCGGCGGCGCCAAAGATGCTCTGCCGGGCAGCAGTCGCGGCCGCGGCCGGGACGCCGGTCAGCGCGAGGTGGGCTATGTAGGTGGAGCTGAGCACACTGCCAAGAATCGCCGTGCCAAGCGGTCCTCCGGTCTTGTTGAGCGCTTGCAGGACGGCCGAGCCGACGCCGCTCTGCTGTTCGGAGAGTTCGGAGAGCGCGGCTGAGGTCGCCGTCGCCGTCGCGAGGCCCATTCCGGCACCCGCGAGCGCCATCCATGCGGCCACGAAAGTACCGCTGGAGGTGACGCTGGTCGCGGAGCCGGTCAGCAATCCGCTGGCGAGCATCGCGAACCCAAGCGCCACCACGACCTTCGCCCCTACGCGGCGGACGATCTGGGCAGCGGGCACCGCCCCGACGACGAGCCCGCCGATCAGCGGCAGGAGCCGCAGACCAGAGCCCATCGCGTTGGCGCCGAGCACTCCTTGGAAGTACTGCGGCAGCGTGAAGAGGACGCCGATCAAGGCGAGCATCGCGACCGCCGCAAGGATCACCCCCCAGGTGTAGGACTGTGAGCCAAAGAGCGCCACGTCGACGAGCGGCTGACCGCCGGGCTGGCGGCTCAGGCGCCGCTCCCAGACGAAGAAAGCGGCCAGTATTCCGAGGCCGGCGGCCATCGAAACGAGCGCGACGCTGTCACTCCAGCCGTGCTGCCCGGCCTCGATCAGGCCGTAGATCAGGGCGACAAGTCCCGCAATCGAGGCGGCTATGCCGACGACGTCAAGTCCGGGCCGCCGCGCGGCACGCGACTCGGGCAGGAGAGCGAGACCGGCGATCAACCCGATCAGCGCGACCGGTACGTTGATCAGAAACACCCAGCCCCACCAGTAGTGCGTCAACAGCCAGCCGCCAAGGATCGGGCCGATCGGCAGGGCGACGAAGTTCGCCGCCGCCCAGATGCCCACCGCGCGCGGGCGCTCCTCCTTGGTGAAGAGCACCGTGAGCGCCGAGAGCGACATCACGATGATCCCCGCGCCCGCGACCCCGAGCAGCACGCGGGCCGCAATGAACGCGTCGCTCGACGGGGCGGCGGCACAGGCTGCCGAGCCCAGCGCGAACAGTGCGAGCGAGCAGAGCAGCACCTTCTTGCGGCCGTAGCGGTCACCGAGCAGACCGGCCGGCAGCATCGCCGCCGCGAGCACCAGCAGATAGCTCGAGGAAAACCACTGCAGGTTCGACTCCGACGCGTGCAGAGCCCGCGCGAGCGTCGGCAGCGCCACACTGAGGATCGTGCCGTCCAGACCGACCGCCAAGACAGCCAGCGTCAGCGCGCCAAGCGCCCACCAGCGGCGGGCACCCACGGCGCGAGGATCGATCGCACCGATCACCACGCTGGTCTCGGTGCGCGCTTGCCGGCCCATGCGACCGCGAGCCCGAGCATGCGTCAGTGAACGGCGAGCGCTCCGGCGCTTTGGGTTTCGGAGCTGTGGCGTTCGCTGCCTTCTAGGACGACTTTCAGCGCGCCCGTGTTCGCTGCGTCGGCGAAGGTGTCGTAGGCGCCCATAGTGTCGTCCAGCGGATAGCGGTGGGTGGCAAAGCGCGACGGATCGAGCCGACCACTGACGATCAGCCGCATCAGCTGCGGAATGCTGAACGTGTCAACGAGTCCGGTCGTGATCGTGACGTCGCGCGTCCACAGCTTCTCGAGATGCAGCGTCGCGGAGTGGCCGTGCACGCCGATGTTGGCGACGCGGCCGCCAGGGCGGATCAGGTCCGCTGCCAGCTCGAAGGTTTGCGGAACGCCGACCGCCTCGAGCGCGACATCGACGCCGAGACCGTCGGTCATTTCCATGATCAGCGCGACCGGGTCCTCGCGGCCGTTGTTGATCGTGATGTCCGCACCGAATACGAGTGCGCTCTCGAGGCGAGAGTCGGCGAGATCGATCGAGACGATCCGTCCCGGCGTGTAGAGCTGCGCGGTGAGGACGGCCGAAAGGCCGACCGGGCCGGCGCCGATGATCGCGACGACATCACCGGGGGTGATCGTGCCGTTGAGGACGCCGACCTCGAAGGCGGTCGGCAGGATGTCGGCGAGGAAAAGCACCTGCTCGTCGCCGAGGTTCTCGGGGAACTTGTAGGTCGAGTTGTCGGCGAACGGCACGCGCGCGAGCTCGGCTTGCAGGCCGTTGATCGTGTGACCGAAGATCCAGCCGCCGCCACCGAGGCACTGGCCGTAGCGGGCCTCCTTGCAGTAGCGGCAGCGTCCGCAGGCGCTCACGCACGACAGCAGCACCCGGTCGCCGGGCGCGATCGTGCTGACCGCCGCGCCGACCTCCATCACGGTGCCCACTGCCTCGTGACCGAGGATCGTCCCGGGGAGGGTCTCCGGCACGTCGCCTTTGAGGATGTGCAGGTCGCTGCCGCAGATCGTCGAGGTGTCGATGCGAACGATAGCGTCGGTCGGATCGATGATCGTCGGGTCATCGACCGTGTCCCAACCGCGTTCGCCTGGGCCGTGGTAGACGAGGGCCTTCATTTCAGGCCTCCCGCGTGGGGCGAGCGATTTCGGGTCAGGCGAGTGATCCCGGTAACGACGCCGGACACGATCGCCACCCCGCCGACGACCAGAACGAGCCGCGACGCCGAAGGGAAGGCGAGGGCAAACATGACCAGGGCGACGCCTACCGCGACGATGACTAACGGCCTATAGCGTGAATCTCTCATTTTGGGCTCCTATCGCTGGTCCGGCGGCAGGTTCGTCTGGTTGGTCGTGACTGGCGGTCGCGTCGCGCGACGACGTGCGGTCCTCGAGCGACGCGACCTTGCGGTCAGTTAGCCGGGTGTTCGTCGTCGGCCCCGCCTGCGAGCCAGCTCATCGGCCGGTAGGGCGACATGTTTCTGATGAGGAACATCGCAGCGATCGTGACGCCGAAGTACGTGAACAGCTCGATCACGGTCGCGTCGTTGCCGATCATGTCGTTGGCGAGGCCCATCACGCCGAAGGCGAGCAGCGAGACGCTGAGGCCGGCGAGCAGGATCGGCTTGCGCCGTGATGGCAGGAACTCACCGCGAATCAGGCTGAAAGCCAGCAGCACGACTATCGACGCCTCGAGCAGTCCGAGCAGCAGCCAGGCGGCGTTGTCGCCAGGCACGCTCGCGAAGAACGAGCCGGCGAACAGCTTCTGTAGCGGGGCTGGCATCGTCCCGTTGTTGACGAACAGTTTCTCGTGCGCGGCGTAATAGAAGAGGAATCCGACCGACAGATAAATGCCGGTAAGCGAAGTAGCGTAGGTCGCGAATTTCGTGATGTCAGCGATCCTCGAACGCGCACTTGCCTGCGAGCGAATCTTTGTTGTTCCGGCGACGTGCGTGGCCATCATTCCTCCGTGATTTGGGTTGGGCGCTGAGCACCCGAGTAGGTGCTGCCGGGGCAGGCGGGCCCAGAACCCCCAAAACCCCCCCAAAAAAACCGCCCGGTTGCG